>OIZO01000585.1_pt1 | contig 23123 bp, 17 predicted proteins | sample 1588551 | NCBI WGS metagenome assembly OIZO01 (sample SAMN03283271) | human gut metagenome | biome: human-associated habitat; material: feces | host: Homo sapiens | place: Peru | collected 2012 | reverse complement strand
TATTACTCAAGAATTTTCGTTGGCTGTTTTTCGCTTACGCTTAAACAATTCCATTCATTGTCCAAGGTGTTAAATAGTTCGTCTTAACGTTATTCAATTTACAAGGTACAGACCGCTTTCACTCGGGAAAGCTTGCTTATATTACCACCGCGTAAAGAATTTGTCAAGAGGTTTTTTCATATTTTTCCATTTTTCTTCTCCCCCTTTTTCGATGTTTTCGCATCCGGCAAGCGAAAACACCCGCCGCGGTTGACCGGACCACGGCGGGTGTTTCCAGAGAAAAGAGAGGTAAGAAAATGAAAAAGTAGAGATATCGTTTGGATGGCTTTATTATATCTCCATTGTCCTAAAAATGCAAGCACTTTTTTGTTAAATATATATTAAGCAGTTTGTTAACACACGCCGTCATTTGTGCAGCCTGCTTAATTGTAAACAATCTGTGATTTTCCCGATCCGGACTTGACTTTTTTCAAAATGGGGGTATAGTATAGGCAAAAATAAATTAGCACTCGCAAGTTAAGAGTGCTAACCTTTCAGAAAGAAGGATGGCTATGAATTTCGATATCTATACCACTAAATCCAAAGAGGCTATCCAGTCCGCTCAGCAGCTGATGACTCAGAACCGCAACCCCCAGCTGGAGCAGATCCACCTGCTGGTGGCTCTCCTGCAGCAGGAGAACGGGCTGGTGCCTCAACTTTTGAAAAAAATGGACGTAACCGTGGAAAGTCTTCAAGCCGCCGCCGAGGCGGAGCTGCAGAAGCTCCCCAGTATCAGCGGCAGCGTAGACTTCGACCGGGTCAACGCCGACTCCAGCCTGGTTTCCGCCCTGAACGCGGCCGAGAATCAGGCAAAAACCATGAAGGATGAATATGTGTCCGTAGAGCACCTGCTCTTAGGACTGCTGGAAAATGCCCAAGGCGGCGTTGCCCGGCTCTTCTCTGACTACCGCATCACCAAGGAAGCGGTGCTCCAGGCCCTCCAGGCCGTCCGGGGCAACCAGCGAGTCACCACCGACAGCCCCGAGGGCACCTATGATGCCCTGGAGAAATATGGCACAGACCTGGTAAAGAAGGCCCGGGAGCAGAAGATGGATCCGGTGATCGGCCGTGATGAGGAGATCCGGAATGTGGTCCGGATCCTGTCCCGGAAGACAAAAAACAACCCTGTCCTCATTGGCGAGCCCGGCGTCGGCAAGACCGCCATTGTAGAAGGTCTGGCCCAGCGGATCGTCAAGAAGGAAGTGCCCAAGTCCCTGCAGGATAAGAGCATCTTCTCTCTGGATATGGGCGCTCTGGTAGCCGGTGCCAAATACCGCGGCGAATTCGAGGAGCGGTTGAAAGCCGTTCTGAACGAAGTGAAAAAGTCCGAAGGCCAGATCCTGCTGTTCATTGATGAATTGCACACCATTGTAGGTGCCGGTAAGACCGAGGGCAGCATGGATGCCGGCAACCTCTTAAAGCCCATGCTGGCCCGGGGTGAATTGCACTGCATCGGCGCAACCACTTTGGACGAGTACCGCCAATACATTGAGAAGGATCCGGCTCTGGAACGCCGGTTCCAGCCGGTCATGGTCAACGAGCCTACTGTGGAGGACACCATCGCTATTCTCCGTGGCCTGAAGGAACGGTATGAGGTCTTCCACGGCGTGAAGATCACAGATCCCGCCATCATTGCCGCCGCCACCCTGTCCCACCGGTATATCACCGACCGTTTTCTGCCGGACAAGGCCATCGACCTGATCGATGAGGCCTGCGCCCAGCTGCGGACCGAGATGGACTCCATGCCCACAGAGCTGGACACCATCAACCGGAAGATCATCCAGCTGCAAATTGAGGAAGAGTCCCTGAAGAAGGAGGAAGACGAGCTCAGCAAGAGCCGTCTGGCTCAGATCCAGAAGGAGCTGGCGGAAGCCCAGGACGACTTCAAGACCAAGAAGGCCCAGTGGGACAACGAGAAGAACGCCATTGGGAAAACCCAGCAGCTCCGGGAGCAAATTGAGGAGCTGAACAGGCAAATCGAGGCTGCCGAGCAAAGCTATGACCTGGGCAAGGCTGCCGAGCTGAAATACGGCAAGCTGCCTCAGGCTCAGAAAGAGCTGGAGGAGCAGGAGCGCCGCATCCAGAAGGGTTCTGACGGTGCTCTTCTTCGGGACAAGGTCACCGACGAGGAAATCGCTAAGATCGTGGAGCGGTGGACCGGCATTCCCGTCAGCCGCCTGGTTCAGGGGGAGCGGGAGAAGCTGCTGAATCTGGAGTCGATCCTCCACAAGCGTGTGGTCGGCCAGGATGAGGCTGTCCGCTCCGTTACCGAAGCCATCCAGCGCAGCCGTGCCGGTATTCAGGACCCCAATCGTCCCATTGGCTCCTTCCTGTTCCTGGGCCCCACAGGCGTAGGCAAGACAGAGCTTGCCAAGGCTTTGGCCGAGGCTCTGTTTGACGACGAGAACAACCTGGTGCGGATCGATATGTCCGAGTATATGGAGAAGTTCTCCGTCTCCCGGCTTATCGGAGCGCCTCCCGGATACGTGGGCTATGAGGAAGGCGGCCAGCTGACCGAGGCTGTCCGCAGGAAGCCCTACAGCGTGGTCCTCTTCGATGAAGTAGAGAAGGCCCATCCCGATGTGTTCAACATCCTGCTGCAGGTGCTGGACGACGGTCGGATCACCGACTCTCAGGGCCGCACCGTGGACTTCAAGAACACCATCCTGATCCTGACCTCCAACCTGGGCTCTCAGGAGCTGCTGGGCGGCATCAAGCCTGACGGCGAAATCGCCGAGGATGCCAGGCAGCGGGTTATGGCTCTGCTGCATCGGTCCTTCCGCCCCGAGTTCCTGAACCGGCTGGATGAAATCGTCTTCTACAAGCCCTTGACCAAGGACAACATCACCAAGATCATCGACCTGCAGATCGACAAGCTCAACCAGCGTCTGGCGGACCAGCAGATTGTTTGCCGCCTCACCGATGCCGCCAAGACCTTCATCGTAGACGAAGCCTACGATCCCGAGTTTGGCGCCCGTCCTCTCCGCCGCTATGTGCAGCATACAGTAGAGACCATGCTGAGCAAGAAGCTGCTGGAGGGAAGCATCACCACCGGCTCCACGGTCACCGTGGACTGCGTGGATGGGCAGCTGAGTCTGGGCTGATTTCCCCACAAAAACCTTTTCGTATGTAAAGGTCATAAAGATAAGAGCCTCTGCCGGGATTTTTCTCGGCAGAGGCTCTTCGCATTTTGGGATAGCAGAACTGCAAAATGCAGTGGAACCGAAGTCGATACTAAAATGGTGCTAACCTTTTTGGGAAACCAATTTTCGATATTCAGTGGGTGACACTCTGTTTTGTTTTTTGAACAAGCGGCTAAAGTATAGCGGATTATCGTAGCCGACAATAGCAGAAATCTCCGCCATGCTGTAATCCGTTGATTCCAGAAGACTGGCTGCATTGTTCATGCGAATGGTAAGGAGATACTGCATGGGGGAGCAATTCACAATCTGCTTGAAATTCCGTTGAAACCAACTGACGCTCATATTTCTAGATTCCGCATACTCTTCAATATTAATCTGCTCATTATAATGCTCATTGAAGTAGCGCCGTGCGTATTCCATTTCCTCCTGAATGTGCGTATTTACACTGGGCCTGCGTTCCAGGCGGATTCGTTGTACAAGGATCAGGATTTGCTGCAGGTACATCGTCAGTAATTCCTCATAACCTGTGCGGCAGGTTTGAAGCTCGTTGATCATCTCCTTAAAAAGATAAGCATAAACGGCAGAAGTACCAGAGTAGAAAACAGGAGTATCCAAAGGAATGTCATATCTCCGCAGAATGTTTTTAACGTTGCTGCCAGTAAAATGAACCCAGTATACTTCCGTCTTGTCCTTTCCGAAGTATTCATAATGCTGCTCCTGCCGTGGCTGAAAAAGAACCATATGCCCTGCGGTAACAATACGCTCCGCGTCATCAAAATAAAAATGTGCTTTACCGGAAACGACATACAATAGTTGATAGTCCAACCGCCCACGTGGTCGCCATGTGGGCAGTTTTTTTACCGTTTGGAGCCGATAAGTGCCGCAACTTCCTACAAGCAGAGGCTTGGATTTATCTTTGAACGGAACTCTTGAATTGTTCAGATACCCAGAGTTTATGTACATTGTATAAACCTCCTGCCAATGTTTTATGCATCCTGTATATTTGAAGAAAAAATGTATCTAAAACCTCCAAAAATCAAGGCGAAACAAAACTCGCTTTTTTATATAATATCATTTTGTGCATGTTTTGTCCATCTCTGTTCATTCATTTTTTCTTCGCGGTTTTCTAAAATTAGAGCAGAAGTTATACAGCGGATACAAAAAACAGGAGGGAATAAAATGATTGTACCAGCTTACTACGAAGATCTGCATACCCATCATCTTGGCACAACCCCCAATCGCGCATACTTTATCCCCGCATCTGCCCGAATGGATGACCTGGTAGAGCACCGGGAGCATTCTGATCGTTTTCAGCTATTAAATGGGGACTGGAAATTCAAGTATTTTAAAAGCGTTCACGACCTGACCGATGCATTTTACGCAACCGAATACGACGCATCCAACTGGAATACGATTCCGGTCCCCAGCGTCTGGCAGAACCACGGCTACGACCAGCACCAGTACACCAACATCCGTTATCCCTTCCCTGCAGATCCTCCCTTTGTCCCGTATGAGGATCCCTGCGGCGCTTATCTGTACGACTTTGCGTATGAAAGAAATGCGGATGCTCCCAAGGCTTATCTGAACTTCGAGGGGGTTGACTCTTGCTTCTATCTTTGGCTCAACGGTACCTTCTTAGGCTACAATCAAGTTACCCACTCTACTTCCGAATTCGATGTTACCGAAACGATTCGGGAAGGCAAGAATACACTGGCAGTAATGGTCCTGAAATGGTGCGACGGCAGTTACCTGGAAGACCAGGATAAGTTCCGCACTTCCGGAATCTTCCGGGATGTATACATTCTGAAGCGCCCTGAAAGCTGTATCCGGGATTACTTTATCACCACGTTGCTGAATGAAGAGGAGGCGACCGTTCGTATTCGTTTTGCCTACAACGGCAAGTTCGTTCCCACTAAGATCAAACTGCTGAATGCAGCAGAAAAGGCCATGGGCACTGGTGCCGTCAAGGCTTTTGACAGCGGAGCTTACACCCATCAGGCAGTGTTCACGGTCAAGAACCCCATCCTCTGGAACCCTGAGCAGCCTTACCTGTACACCCTGCTGCTGGAAACTCCGGATGAAGTCATCACTGATCGGGTCGGCTTTCGGGATATCCGCATCGAGAACAACCTGGTTTTCCTGAATGGAAACCCCATTAAATTCCGTGGCGTCAACCGTCATGACTCCGATCCCGTAACCGGCCCCGTCATCAGCGTTGAGCACATGAAGCGGGATCTGCGAATGATCAAGGAGCACAACTTCAATGCTATCCGCACCAGTCACTATCCTAACGCCCCCATGTTCTACCAGCTATGTGATCAGTACGGTTTCCTTGTCATTGACGAAGCTGATAACGAAAGCCATGGCGCTTCCGCGCTGTATTGCAAGGAAAACGATATCTGGGAGAACCATGTGGAAACCTGGAACGAACCCTTTGCAGATAATCCCGAATTCCTGGAAGCGACCATGGACCGCACCCAGCGCTGTGTCCAGCGTGATAAGAACCGCCCCTCTGTCATCTGCTGGTCCATGGGTAATGAAAGCTCCTATGGCTGCTGCTTCGAGGCAGCTCTGGCCTGGACCAAGCATTTCGATCCCGCTCGTTTGACCCATTATGAGAGCAGCCAGTACCGCAGTCGCAAACGTAAGTATGATTTCTCCAACATCGACCTGTTTAGCGATATGTACCCTTCAATAGAGCGTTTGCAGCGGTATCTGGACTCTAACCCGGACAAACCTTTTTTGATGTGCGAATATGCACACGCCATGGGCAATGGCCCTGGCGACTTGGAGGATTACTGGCAGTTCATCCAGGCCCACGACATCCTGTGCGGCGGTTTCGTGTGGGAGTGGTGTGACCACGCAATCTATGCCGGTGTTGCTGAGAACGGCAAGGCAAAGTACCTGTATGGCGGCGATAGCGGTGAATGGCCTCATGATGGCAACTTCTGTGTCGATGGTCTGGTATATCCCGACAGAACTCCCGGCACCGGACTGATGGAATACAAGAATGTCCACCGTCCTGTCCGTGTGCAATTCTACGATCCCAAGTCCAGCCAACTTACCGTCCACAACTACATGGACTTTGTCAGTCTGTCTGACTACATGACTGCGACCTACGAGGTGAACTGCGATGGCAGCGTTGTCGTTAGCGGGAGAATAGAGAAGCTTCCAGCAGTTGCCCCCCACTGTGACGGAACAATTCCTTTAAGCATCGAGATTCCTGAAAAAGGCCGGTGCTACCTAAAAATCATCTATCAGTTGAAAAACAGCACCGAATTGGTGCCAGAAGGCTTTGTCCTTGGCTTTGACGAAATCCCGCTGCCGAATCAGGATGGGCGAAATCAAACAGCGTTGCAGATTTGGAAAGCAAAGCCCGTAAGCGATGGGTGCATCACCACATCCGAAGGTGACCGCTACATCACCATCAGCACCAAGACCTTTACTTATCAGTACGACAAGTTTACCGGTATGTTCGCTAAGATGACCTTCGATGGGAAAGAAGTTTTGGACAGAGGCATGAACTTCAACATCTGGAGAGCGCCTACCGACAATGACCGGAAGCTGAAGCTGCGCTGGATGGCTGCCTACTACGATCACATGGTGACTCGCTCCTACAACACGCACTTTGTAGCCACCGAAAACGAAGTGCGTATCCACTCCAATGTGTCCATCGCCGCTACTACCATTCAGAAGTTTGTGAGCATTGAACTGGATTGGACCGTCAGTGTCACCGGCGCCATTACCGTGGATATTCTGGCGAAGCGTGATCTTGAATTCCCCGAATTGCCTCGCTTCGGCCTGAGAATGTTCCTGCCAGAGCGTCTGGAGAATATCACCTACTACGGCCTGGGTCCCATGGAGAACTATGTTGATAAGCGCAACGCCGCATGGCACAGCCTGTTTACCGACACCGTTACCGGCCTGCATGAAGATTATATCCGTCCCCAGGAGAACGGTGCCCACGGCGATTGCGACTACGCTGTGCTGGAAAGTGAGGATCTGCGCATAACTTTTGTCAGCACGGAGGGCTTTAGTTTCAATGCATCCCACTATACTCAGGAGGAACTGACCACTAAGGGCCATAGCTTCGAGCTGGAGGAGTCCGGCAGCACTGTCCTGTGCGTGGATTACCGGCAGAACGGCATTGGTTCCGCCAGCTGCGGTCCCGATTTGATAGAAAAGTACCGTCTCACTGACGAAACCATCGATTTCAGCATCCGTCTTATCCCCGAATCCAAGTAAAAAAACATGGGTGGGAGACCCCACCCGAAATATAACAATCACAAAGGAGAAGCGCTATGACCGAAAAGAAATATTTGAAGTGGTACAACAAGATCGGTTACGGATCCGGTGACATTGGGGGCAACGTGGTGTATGCGTTCTTGACCTTCTTTGTCATGATTTACCTGACGGATTCCATCGGTTTGAATTCCGGCATTATCGGTACCTTGATGGCGGTTGCCAAGATCTTCGATGGCATTTCCGACGTGATTTTCGGCTCCCTTATTGATAAGACCCACACCAAGATGGGAAAAGCCCGCCCCTGGATGCTGTGGCCTTATTTCGGCTGCGGTGTTTGCCTGTTCGCGATTTTTGCCATTCCCACTTCCTGGGGCAAGGTTGCGCAGTACACCTTCTTCCTTATCTTCTATGTAATGCTGAATGCCGGCTTCTACACAGCAAATAACATTGCTTACTCTGCGCTGACTGCCCTGGTTACCAGGAATGAAAATGAGCGTGTCCAACTGGGTTCGATCCGCTTCGTATTTGCATTCACCACCAGCACCATCATCCAGGCTATTACCTTCGGCCTTGTTGATTACTTTGGCAATGATGCCGCCGCTTGGAAAATTGTTGCACTGATTTATGTTATGATCGGTATTATCTCTAACACCATTTCTGTTCTATCCCTGAAGGAGCTGCCCGAAGAGGAAAATAATACCAAGAAAGAAACTTCCGCTCCTGCTGAAAAGTATTCTCTGCGCGAGGCAGTCGGCCTGCTGATCAAAAACAAGTACTACCTGTTGATCCTGGGTATTTATCTGCTGACGCAGCTGTACTCCGCTTTCACCGGCGTTGGTACATTCTACATGACCTATGTTCTGGGTGATGCGAACCTGCTGGGCAAGTTCGCTACCGCGCTGAATATTCCCATGATTATTGGCCTACTGCTGGTGCCAACCGTTGTTGCAAAGCTGGGTGGCATGTACAGAATCAACTACAGTGGCTATATTGTAGCAACGGTTGCAAGATTCCTGGTGATCGTGGCTGCCTACATGGACAATATCCCTATGATGCTGGCCTTCACCGCTGTTGCTTCTCTGGGTATGTGTCCGTTACAGGGCGATTTGAATGCGGTAATCGCTTCTGCCTCTGACTATACCTATCTGACTACCGGCAAACGTATCGATGGGACTATGTACTCCTGCGCTTCTCTGGGTGTCAAGCTCGGCGGCGGCCTGGGCACCGCAGTCTCCGGTTGGCTGCTGGCCGCAAGCGGCTATATCAAAGGTGGTGCGGTTGCTCAGCCCGACTCCGTTATTACCATGCTGAATGTCATGTATCTGTGGCTGCCCGCGATTTTCTGCGCACTGGTCACCTTCCTACTGATCCAACTGAATGTTGAAAAGGCCAACCAGACAATTCTGGCTGCTCGCAAGGGCTAAGTCAAGATCATCGATTTTCAGAGATTGAGAAGAACAGCACTGCTACTCTGATTCGCGAAGTCGCTTACTGCTTTGTTTAAACGCTTCAGGGCAAGGGCACACACCGTGTGCATGGCAGCGGCACAGTCCACAAACGTGAAACTGTGCCGCTGCTTGCTATTTTGCCAATCCATGCCGTGCAAACGCGGCAGGCCACTTTTCTATGCTCCTACAGCAGATTCGTCATACTCTTCATGCTGATCGCCAGGGTAGAGGTATTGTGCAGCAGAGCCGAGGTGGTGGGCGGCAGGATACCTGCCAGGCCCAGGCCGATGAGGCCGCAGTTGAAACCGATGATGAACCGGTAATTGGCGTGGATCCGGTCCATCAGGGCACAGCTGAGCTTCCGCAGGGTGACAAGCGCCATCAGGTCCTCAGAAGAGACGGTGATGTCCGCGATCTCCTGGGCAATGGCCGCCCCGGTGGAGATTGCAATGCCCACATCTGCCTCGGAAAGGGCAGGGCTGTCATTGACGCCGTCACCCACCATGATCACCACGTGGCCCTGCTCCCGGGCCTGGCGGATGAAGTTGGCCTTATCCTCGGGCAGGACTTCGGCGTGGACCTCGTCCACACCAACCGCCTTGGCTACAGCCTGGGCAGTCCGGTGGTTATCACCGGTCATCATCACCACATTGGTGATGCCGCAGTCATGCAGGGCTTTGATGGCCTCGGGGGCCTCTGCCCGCAGAGGATCAGAGATGCACAGCACTGCCGCCAGACTTCCGCCAATGCACAGATACAAATGGGAATAGCTGGGATCCAGAGCATCGAACCGATCCTGCTCCTCTTCCGGCACCACGCAGTGCTCATCCTCAAAGACAAAATGGGCGCTGCCGATAATCACCTTGTGACCGTCCACCATACTGGAAATGCCGTGGGCCACAATATATTGCACTTGGGAATGGTACTCCTGATGGTCCAGGCCTCGCTTCTTGGCCTCCTCCACCACAGCGTTGGCGATGGAGTGGGGATAGTGCTCCTCCAGGCAGGCCGCCAGGCGAAGCATCTCAGGGGCAGACCGGCCGCCGAAGGGCACAATTTGGGCCACCGTGGGGGTAGCATAGGTCAGGGTACCGGTCTTATCGAAAACAATGGTATCCGCCTTGGCCATATTCTCCAGGAACCGGCCGCCTTTGACAGAGATGTGGAACTGGGCGCTTTCCCGCATGGCACTGAGAACCGCAATGGGCATAGCCAGCTTCAGCGCGCAGGAGAAGTCCACCATCAGAACGGCAAGCGTTTTCGTTACATTCCGGGTAATGAGGTAAGTCAGAGCCGTACCTCCTAGGGTGTAGGGAACCAACTTGTCTGCCAGATGGGAGGCGCTGGCCTCGGCAGAGGACTTGAGCTTCTCGGAGTCCTCGATCATCTTCACGATCCGGTCATACCGGCCGCTGCCCATGGCCTTCTCCACCTGGACAACGCACTCCCCCTCCTCTGCCACAGTACCGGCATAGACAAAGCTGCCGGGGCCCTTGGCAACGGGCTGAGATTCCCCCGTCATGGAGGACTGGTTCACCATGGCCTCTCCGGACAAGACCTTGCCGTCCAGAGGAATCAGGCTGCCGGTGCGGATCACGATCTGATCCCCCACCCGGACCTGCCCTACAGGCACCAGCACCTCCGTCTCACCGGTTTTCAGCCAGACGTTTTCCACCTGGAGGGCCATGGCTCCGGCCAGATCCGCCACGGACTTCTTGTGGGTCCACTCCTCCAGGATCTCACCCAGGCGGAGCATGAACATGACGGATCCGGCAGTATCAAAGTCCCCCCGGACCATGGAAACCGTTACGGCAGTGGCATCCAGCACCGCCACCGTCAGTTTGCCGTGAAGCAATGCCTTCAGGCCTTCCCTGATGTATTTTAAGGACTTTACCGCCGCAATGGCCGCCGCCACAGGCAGGGGCAGGAAGAGCCGGTTGCAGGCTCTGCGGCACAGGGTGAAGATCAGCTTCTCCTCAAACTCCCGGTTGATGGCCCGGGCCGTGTGGTCCGGCACCAGGTCCAGCTTCTCCGCCCCGGCAAAGGAAAACCGGGACAGTGCGCCGATGACTCCGGACCGGTCCTGCCGGTAACGGATCACCGCGTCCTGGGTCCGGTCAAAAACCGTAACATCCAGGACCCCCGGCTCATTCTTCAAATAGTATTCCAGCACGTCCGCCTGACGCAGGGTCATTCTGCCGCAGTGCAGATGCACCCGCATCCGACCGCTGGATTCATGTAAAATGCTGCATTTCATATTCTGCTCTCCAAAGGAAAGCCGCTGCAAAGCAGCGGCCTTTCATCAACCTTCCGCAGGAGCATCCGCAATGACAGCCTCTGCAGCCTTCTCGGCCCGGGCCTCATTGATGTCCTGAGCGTCAGCATAAACATCCTCGGCGCTTTCCCGAATGGTGGTCACAGCCTTCATCACGCTGTCCTTGGCACGCAGAGCCGCGGCAGTGGTGTGGGCATAGACCTTCTGCGCATCCTTGCTGCCCAGGATCTTCAGGCCAACGGTGCCAAACAGTACACCGGCACCAAACAAGCCAATTTTTTTCATATTGGTTCCTCCTAATCTGTATCTTTCGGTTAGCTATCGCAAATCGATGCCTAGAATATAGCACCGGTTAACTCGAAAATCAATAGGTTTTCAAAAAATTCATGAATCTTGTGAAAGGTGCTCATTTTCAGCCGTCGAAGCGGTGGAAAATTGAAAAAGTGAAAAAGGAACGGGTCAAGTCTTCTTCTGCCGTCTACTCCTGAAAAAACTCCCGGCGGGCACGTTGAACCTCAGATAAGTTTTCTTTGATGAGAATCATCAAGCGCACATAATTATTCTGATATTTGGGTTTTCTGTCCGAAGTCAGATAGTCAAACAGGGTCTTCACCGCCATGTAGCCCTGGTCCTGGGGACTTTGGAGTAAAGCAAACGCAATCTGTCCCTGGCGGATCATAGCTTCCGCCCGGGCAGAATAGTCGTAACATACCGTTCCAAAGGTACCCGCCGCCTCCCCTAGCGCTTGGAGATTGCCCCCATTGTATGCTCCAGGGCACACAATCAGGTCCGTGTCCGGCCAATCTTCCAGAGCCTGGCGGGTCATTTGGTAATCGACAATGGCATCGCCGCTGAGTTCATAGACCTCCTGAAGACAGATTTCCGGATAATCCGACTCCAGGCGTTCTTTCAGTCCCTGTGCCCGGAGCACATGCCCACGCATCTGAAAGCTAGGAGAAAACAGCAGCAGTTTTCCCCCCTTAGGACGCAGACTATGCAGTAACCCCGCCGTCACCTCTCCTGCCATGTGGTAGTCGCAACCCACAAAGCTCAGACAGTCTGCGTTTTCTATCGTGTTACTAAGGAATACCACAGGAAAATCTTGATCATGGAGCATATTTAGACGATCCCGGATAGTCTGTGCGTTGATAGGCACAATGACAATGGCGTTGGCCCCCTCTGCTACAGCCTGCTCAATACGGGCCAGCTGACACGCCGGATCAAAGTCCTTACAGGTGTACACCTCCACCCCAATACCAAAATCCCGTATCTCTTCCTTGGCCCGGAGTATCCCCGCCCGTACGTCTGAGAAAAAATCATTCGGCGTCTCAATATGGAGGATCACCGCAATTTTCAGCTTTTTGCCACGGATGGACAGACTTTTTGCCACGGAGTTCGGCTGATAGTGCAGCTCCTCCGCAATCTGCTTGACCCGCTTCGCAACCTTCGGGTCCACCCGCCCCCGGTCATGCAGTGCCCGGTCCACTGTCCCCGTAGAAACCCCCGCCAATTCTGCGATTCGCTTAATGGTTACTGCCATTTCTCCGCCCCCATTTTTACAATGCGTTTTCGATAACGCTCAGCATTATTATACTAAGCAGTTCTACCTTCGTCAAGAAATATTTCCATTTTCCTTCCATCATTTTGTACATATTTGATGTTGCGTGTTTGTTCTAGTTCACGAATTTTGGTAATATACCCAAAATTCTATTGACACTCAAGGCTTCCCGTGCCATAATCAAATTGCAAAAAGCGTGTGCGATAACGCAACGCAACAACACAATAAAAGCGGAGGAATAAAAGATGAAAGCGAAAAAAATCATTGCCCTGATGCTCGCCCTTGCCTTGGTACTCGGCATGACCGCCTGTGGCGCTTCCGGCGGAAGCAAAAAGGACGGAGAAGTCCTCAAAGTGGGCACCATGGCCCTGACCATGGGCATCCCCGTGCTCTATGCTCAGGAGAAGGGCTATTTTCAGGATGCCGGTCTAAATGTCAGTATTGAACTTTTCGCCACCGGTGCTCCCATCAATGAGGCCATTGCTGCCAAGCAGATCGACGTGGCTGTCTCCGGCTTTGCCTCTGTCTACTCATTGGCAAATGCCAACTGCACCTGGCTGGCTGACGTAAACACCACTGGCGGTATGGGCCTATTCGTCCGGTCCGATTCCGAGTTCGCTAAGGCCCCCACCGCCGACACCCTGAAGGGCATGAAAGTTTTGGAGCCTCTGGGTACCGCCGTGCAGTACATGACCGAATCCTATGCCGCGTCCTTGGGTCTGGCTCCCACCGACATCGACCAGGTGAACATGGAATACGCCTCAGCCTATCAGGCCTTCACCACCGGTGAAGGAGACGCCATGGCGGCCAATCCTCCCTACTCCTACTCCCTGCTGGAGGACGGCTACACCGAGCTGTGCACCTTTGAATCTGCCACCGGTGTGGATATGTGCGATGGTTGCTTCGCCCGTACCGAAGTGGTTGAAAAGCGACCCGAGGATGTGCAGAAGTTCATCAACTGTTTGGTGAAGGCTATGGACGAATTGCAGGACGAGCAGCTGCGGAACGAATTCACCCGGAAGGTCTATGACGACAATGCCATCACCTGCTCTGACACGGACCTGGCCCACGAGATTGAGGACCGTGCCTATGTAGGCTCTGAGACCGTAAAGGCCCAGGGCTACAAGCTGGGTGCCGCTTGGGTCGCCATTACCGATTTCCTGGTATCCGCCGAGAAAATCACCGCCGAAAACGCCCCCAACGTCCCCGCCTCCATCAACGCCAGCTTTGTCTCCACCGCCGTTGGCGCCACCGTATCCGCCGGCTGATCTGTCGAACATTTTCCTCCCAGGCCAAGCCAAACGAACCTCTGCTTGCCTGGGAGGCTTTTTATCGAGAAAGAAAGGACAACGACATGAAAAAGAGAAAGTCCAGCTATCTTTGGCTGTCGGTGCTATCCATCCTGCTGTTCATTGCGGTGTGGTGGCTGTGCTGTGACTGCTTAAAGCTCACCAGTCCCTCTACCCTCCCCGGCCCCATTGCCGTGGCCCAAACCTTCGTGAAGAAGCTGACCAGCACTGCGCCAGACGGCTCCACCCTGCCCCAGCATATCGGCTCCTCCCTGCAAATCGCTCTGGGCGGCTGGCTTATGGGTGTCGTCATCGGGACCCCTCTGGGCATTTTCATGGCTTGGTATAAAAAGGTGGACCTATTCGTCCGACCCGTCTTCGACCTGCTACGACCCGTGCCCGGCCTTGCCTGGATTCCACTGATGATCATTCTCTTCGGCATCGGCATTACCCCGAAGATCGTCACAGTGTTCCTCTCCGCCTTTGTCCCCTGCGTGCTGAACTCCTACACCGGTATCCGGCAGACCAAGGAAGTGCATCTGTGGGTGGGGCAGACCTTTGGAGCCTCCGACACTCAAATGCTCATGAACATCGCCATTCCCACGGCCCTGCCCATGATTATGACCGGCATCAGGGTGGCCCTGGGTGCCGCCTGGACCTGCATCGTCGCCGCTGAAATGCTGGCTTCTACCAAAGGTCTGGGCTATATGATCCAGCAGGCCCGTGGCATCTATCGCCCAGATATCATCATCTGCGGCATGATCGCTATTGGTGTGATTGGCGCCGTGTTCTCCGGAATTCTCTCCTTTATTGAAAGCAAAATCGTCAAGGGGGTGCGAAGAGATGGTTAACCGCTTTCAGGCTACCGCCACAAAATATCAGAAGTCCATTTGCGCCGCCATTGCCATCGCCGTATTTCTGGTGGTCTGGCAGCTTGTCGTTCTGTTTACCAAAGCCGGGTTGGTACTTGCCGGCCCCATCGAGACTATTTCCGCCTTTCTTCAGGCCATTTGGTCTCCCATCGGCACCCACACCATCGAGGGGCATATTCTATGGAGCCTAAGCCGTGTTCTGGTTGGCTTTGTGCTTGGATCCTTGGCTGGGATTGCTCTGGGCATCCTGATGGGTTGGTTCCGTCCCTTCAGCGCCTTTTTCCGGCCCATTTTTGAAATTCTCCGGCCTATCCCCCCCATTGCCTGGATACCGCTGTCTATTGTCTGGTTCGGCCTTGGAGAATCGTCCAAATATTTTCTGATTTTCTATTCCGCCTTTTGTGCCGTAACCATGAATGCCTATTCTGGTGTCCGTGCCGTGGACCCAGAGCTTATGGGTGCCGCCCGGATGCTGGGTGCCTCCAATCGTCAGGTATTCACTACCGTTGTGCTGCCCTCCTGTGTTCCCCAGATTTTTGCCGGATTGCAAATTGCCGTCGGCACCTCCTGGGCCACCGTGGTAGCCGCTGAAATGGTCCGTTCCTCCGAGGGTGTAGGCTGGGTCATTATTAAGGGCCAGGACAGCAACAGCACCGTCCAAATTCTGGTGGGCATCGTTGCCATCGGTATCGTGGGCTATATCCTTGCCGTAACTATGCGGGCCATCGAGGCCAAGCTTTGCAGATGGAGCGTGAGAGGCAAATGAATATGATTGAATGTGTGAATCTGAAGAAAATCTTTGAAACCTCCCGGGGCAGTGTGCCCGTTGTGAATGACGTGACCCTGAGCGTCAGGGAGAATGAGCTTCTGGTCCTTTTTGGACCGGGACAGTGTGGCAAATCCACCATGATTAACTGTATGGCCGGGCTGGAAAGCGTCACTGGCGGCACCGTGAAGGTCGATGGGAAATTAGTCACCAAGCCCGGACCCGACCGGGGCGTCGTATATCAGCGGATGGCCCTCTTCCCCTGGCTGACGGTTATGGGCAACGTGGAGTACGGTCCCAAAGTCCGGGGCATCCCCAAAAAGGAGCGTCGGGAGCTGGCTCAGCACTACATTGACCTGGTAGGGCTCACCGGTTTTGAAGACCGGTTCCCAAATCAGCTCTCTGGTGGTATGCAGCAACGGGTAGGCATTGCCCGGGCCTACTGCAACGAACCCAAGGTGCTGTTCATGGATGAGCCCTTCGGCCATCTGGATGCCCAAACCCGGTATCTGATGCAGGAGGACCTGATGAAAATCTGGGAGAAAGAAAAGCGGACCATCGTTTTCGTGACCAACAATATTGAAGAGGCCATCTACCTAGCGGACCGGATCGTGGTCATGACTAACTGCCCCACTAACATCAAAAAAGAATACCCTGTAAACCTGGCACGTCCCAGAGACTATGTAGATCCTGCCTTTTTGAGTCTGCGGGAAGAAATCAGTGCCATTGTGGACAAATCGCTGTAAGGAGGAACTATGAATCAACAAGATGTGATCCTGCATGTAGAGCACATGACAAAGTCCTTCGGCGATCTGAAGGTTCTGAATGACGTTTCCTTTGATGTGCATAGAGGAGAATTTCTCTGTATTGTCGGCCCGACTGGCTGCGGCAAAACCACCTTTTTAAACTGCATCACCGGCCTGTACGACCTGACCGAGGGCCAGATATTGGTAAACGGGGAAAAAGTGGACACCAAAAAGCACAACATAGCCTACATCTTCCAGGAATACTCCACCATGAGTTGGCTCACAGTGGAGCAAAATGTGGCCTTCGGCCTGAAAATGAAGCGCAAAAGCAAAGCGGAGATTGACCAGGCAGTGGCCGAGGTACTGGAATTGGTAGGCCTTACCAAATACAAGGACTACTACCCCGTAGAGCTCTCTACCAGCATGCTGCAGCGAGTGGTGATTGCCAGAGCCTTTGCCGTGAAGCCAGACATTCTTCTGATGGATGAGCCCTATGGCCAGTTGGACGTGGAGCTCCGCTTCCGGCTGGAGGACGAACTCATTAAGCTCTGGCAAAAATTAGGCACCACAGTGATCTTCATCACCCACAATATTGAGGAAGCAGTCTATCTGAGCGAAAATATTCTGGTGCTTACCAACAAGCCCACCAGCATAAAGCGCCGCCTGGACAATCCTCTTCCCCGGCCCAGAAACGTCGTCGCTCCGAGCTTTATCGACCTGCGAAATCAGGTAACGGAATTAATCAAATGGTGGTGAAGCAAATATGAAAGCAATTATGTTGATGTTCGATACTCTGTGCCGCAGGATGCTCTCCCCCTATGGTTGCGACTGGACCATCACCCCAAGCTTCCAGCGTCTGGCCGCCCATACCGCTACCTTTGACAACTGCTATGTGGGCAGCATGCCCTGTATGCCTGCCCGGCGGGAACTCCATACCGGGCGGCTAAACTTTCTCCACAGAGCCTGGGGCCCCCTGGAGCCCTTCGATGATTCCATGCCCCAGATGCTAAAAAATGCCGGAATATATACCCACCTAATCAGTGATCACCAACACTATTGGGAAGATGGTGGTGCCACCTATCACAACCGCTACAACAGTTGGGAAATCGTCCGGGGGCAGGAGGGCGACTGCTGGAAGGCCCAGGTATCCGCCCCTCCGGTCCCGGAGCATTACGGGCGGATGTGGCGCCAGGACCTGGTAAATCGGCAGTATTTTGACCGAGAGGAGGCCCAGCCCATAGCTCAAGTCTTTCGGCTGGGCATGGAATTTCTAGAGAAAAACAAGGATGCGGACAACTGGTTCCTTCACTGGGAATGCTTTGACCCTCACGAGCCTTTCTTTACACAAAAGCAATATCAAGACCTGTACCCGGACGGCTATACCGGCCCCAAATTCGACTGGCCAGAATACGGCGCCGTCAAAGAGCCACCGGAGGCAGTCAGACACCTGCGCAACCAATACGCCGCCCTGGTGACCATGTGTGATACTTATCTAGGGAAATTTCTGGATTATATGGATACAAATGACCTTTGGAAAGACACCTTGGTAATTGTCAACACAGACCACGGCTTCCTGCTCGGAGAGCATGACCGCTGGGCCAAATGCTGCCATCCCTGGTTCAACGAGACCGCCCACATTCCCTTCTTCTTGTGGGACCCCCGGCATCCGGAGGCCGCCGGCCAGCGTCGGCAGTCCCTAATTCAAAATATCGATGTACCGGAAACACTGCTACATTTCTTCGGCCTGGAGCCCACCAAGGACATGCAGGGTTTTGACCTGGAACAGACCCTAGCCCAAGATATTCCCGTCCGGAAATATGCTCTGTTCGGCCTCCATGGCGGGCAGATCAACATTACCGATGGCCGCTACGTGTATATGCGGGATCCTCTTCCCGGAAACACTCCAATCTACAACTATACCGTCATGCCCACCCATATGCGCTGCATGTTCTCCCCAGAGGAACTCTCTACCGCCGAACTGGTCCCCGGCTTCTCCTTCACGAAAGGTGTTCCTCTGCTACGCACCAATGCATCTGAAGATTTTTCTGGTGACACCACCATCAAATTCAGCCTCGGCACCAAGCTCTATGACCTGTCCACAGACCCGCATCAGAACGCCTCTATCCAGGACAGTCAGACCGAACACCGTCTGATACAGGCTATGTTGAAGCTGATGCAGGAAAATGATGCACCTCAAGAGCAGTATCAGCGAATGGGCTTAAACTAGTCAACACACAATATCTTGCAATCCCCGCCCAAGTATGCTACCATAGCCCCAAAAGCGAGGTGGATCTATGCGCATTCTTTACTATATCTACTCTCTCCCTGTCGGCGGGGCAGAGACCGTTGTGGCCGAATATCTGTGCCAGCTGCGGCAGCGGGGGACGCAGGTGCTGCTGGTGCAGGACTACCGGACGGAGTCCTTCCTGACCCGCAGTCTGGAGGAGCAGGGCATCCCCATGGTGACTCTGTGGCCGGGCTCCGGGGATTCGAAGCTAGGACAGACTGCCAAGAAGGCCGCCCGGGGAGTGGGGCTCTACCGGAGATTCAATAAGGTCATCCGGGAATTTCGGCCGGATGTGATCCATTTTCACGCCTTCCCGGATCACATGGACCGATTGGACTTTCCCAGGAGCCAGATGTTTTACTCCTTCCATGCAGCCCTGGAGCGGAATCTCAGCATGCTGGGGCAAAAAAACACGGCGCTGCTGCAATCCCTCAGCGATGACGGGCTGACCTTCTGCGGTCTGACATCGGACTACGCAAAGGAAATTGGGGCCCGCTTCCATACGGACCGGGTACTTTGCATCCCCAACGGCCTGGATTTTGACCGGATCCGCTCCCAGCGGTACAGTCGGGAGGAGCTCCGGTCCCTCTTCGGCATTCCGGAGGATGCCTTCCTTCTGGGCACCGTAGAGCGGCTCCACCCGGTGAAAAACCAGGAGCGGATGCTGTCCATCCTCCGGGAAGTACAAAAATCCAGGCCGGATGCCAGACTGCTGATCGTTGGCGCTGACCAAGCCGGCCGGGCAGACCTGCTGCGGCGGCAGGCGGCGGAGCTGGGCGTGGCAGACGCTCTGGTGCTGGCCGGAGAACGCCGGGACGCGGACGCTATCCTGGCCGCCATGGACTGCTTCCTCATGACCTCTCACTCCGAGGCCCTGCCTTTGGTTGCCATCGAGGCCCAGGTCCAGGGGGTGAAGTGCGTCTTTTCCGACGCGGTGCCGGAAGATGTAGCCTGTCAGGATTGCGTTCGGCTGAGTCTGGATGAGTCGGACGAACAGTGGGCGGAGGCGGTGCTGAACGCTTCCGCCTGCTCCGGCAGCCCCAAAACTCTGGATGGCTACAATGTGCAGGCCATTATCACAAAGCTATTGGACGTCTATTCCGGCAGCTGCGGATTTTCCCGGCGCATCCCTTGACTTTTCCCCCCGTTTGTGAGAAAATACCAGCGTTAAATTTAGAAATAAGAGAGGCCTTCTTATGAAGCAATCCAGAACGAATACCTGCGGTGAGCTGCGGCTCGCGGACGCGGGGAAACATGTGACCATTGTTGGCTGGCTGGAAAACGTCCGTGAGGTCGGTTCCAACTTTGCCTTCCTGGTCCTGCGGGACTACTACGGCACCACCCAGGTGGTGGTGGAGACCGAGGACATGATGAAGGTAGTCAAGGGCATCAACAAGGAGTCCACCGTTTCCGTTACCGGCGTGGTCCGGGAGCGGGAGAGCAAGAATCCCAAGCTCCCCACCGGCGAGATCGAAGTGGTCCCCGAGAAAATCGAGGTGCTGGGCAAGTGCTTCCACAACCAGCTGCCCTTTGAGATCAACAAGAGCCGGGACGCTGACGAGAATACCCGTCTGAAGTACCGGTTCCTGGACCTGCGGAATCCCGCCGTCAAGTCCAACATCGTCCTCCGCTGTCAGGTGGTGGCCGAGCTGCGCAAGCGCATGACCGACCTGGGCTTCCTGGAGATCACCACCCCCATCCTGACCTCCTCCAGCCCCGAAGGTGCCCGTGACTATCTGGTTCCCGCCCGGAACCATCCCGGCAAGTTCTACGCCCTGCCCCAGGCTCCTCAGCAGTTCAAGCAGCTGCTGATGACCTCCGGATTCGATAAGTATTTCCAGATCGCCCCCTGCTTCCGGGACGAGGATGCCCGGGCAGACCGGACCCCCGGCGAATTCTACCAGCTGGATATGGAGATGGCTTTCGCCTCTCAAGAGGACGTGCTGGAGACCCTGGAGACCGTTCTGCAGCCTGTCTACGAGAAGTTCGGCAAATACAAGAGAGTCGCCCAGGCACCCTGGCGGCACATTCCCTATAACGAAGCTATGGAGCGCTACGGCTCCGACAAGCCCGACCTGCGGATCGACCTGGAGATCCAGGATATTTCCGACCTTGTCCAGGGCTGCGGCTTCGGCCCCTTCGAGGGCGCTACCGTCAAGGCAGTCAGCGTGGACAACTTTGCCCAGGCCCGGAAGTGGATCGACAAGCTCCTGGCCGATGTAGAAGTCCAGACTGGCAACAAGGCCTGCTGGTTCAAGGTAGACGAGAACGGCGCTCTCACCGGCGGCATTTCCAAGTTCCTGGGAGACTGCGCCCCGGCCCTGACTGAGAAGCTGAATCTGAAGCCCGGCTCCTTCGTCTGCATGGCCGCCGGCAAGAAGGCTGCCGCCCAGAAGACCGCCGGCGTTATCCGCACCATGCTGGGCAAGCGGGTCCCCGGCCACTTTGACGAGGAGCAGTACGCCCTGTGCTGGATTGTGGACTTCCCCATGTACGAAATCGGTGAGGAGTCCGGCGCTCTGGAATTCTGCCACAACCCCTTCTCCATGCCCCAGGGCGGCCTGAAGGCCCTGGAGGATGCCGAGGGCAATACCGAGAAGCTGCTGGCCATCAATGCCAACCAGTACGACCTGGTCTGCAACGGCTATGAGTGCGCCTCCGGTGCCGTCCGGAACCACGATCCTGAGATCATGGTCAAGGCCTTCGAAATGGTGGGCCTGGGGGAGGAGGATGTAAAAGCCAAGTTCCCCGCCATGTACAATGCCTTCACCTACGGTGCGCCCCCTCATGCCGGTGCTGCCCCCGGTGTGGACCGGCTGATCATGATGCTCACCGGCGAGGAGAGCATCCGGGAGGTCATTACCTTCCCCATGAACAAAAACGCTCAGGACCTGATGATGGGCGCTCCCAGCCCCGTAGACCCCAAGCAGCTGGACGACGTGCATATTGCCATCGTAGAAGAGTGATTTTTCTCTCCCCAATGGGGCATTCAGTTAAGAAAAGCTGGACTTCACAGAAATGTGAGGTCCAGTTTTTTATGTTTATTCCTCCGCTTTCTGAATCAGGGCCTTGCCCAGGGAGCGCAGATACTCCCGATAGTCCCCATCCTGGGGCAGGAAGTCCGTATTGGTCACAGAATTTTCCCGATAGTTGACCATCATGGACTTAAAAAGTTCCTGAGTGGTGGGCGGGGTGTAGGTAATGGCGTTGGCCCCCGCCTGAATGGTCCGGCGGATGGACTCCTCGGTCTTGCCGCCGCTGGCAATAATGGGAATGCCCGGTGCCGCCTCCCGGACCATCTTCACGATCTCCGGAGTCTGGGCCCCTCCCGCTACATTGATGATAGCGGCGCCGTAGCGGATGCGCTCGGCAATATCCGTATCCATGTTCACCACGGTGATGACCGTGGGAATGTCAATGGAGTCCGCCACCATTTTCAGGTTCAGATTGGACACCGGGGCATTGAGCACCGCCCCGATGGCCCCCTGGCTCTCCACATCCTTGGCGAGCGTCACCGTCCGCAGCCCCTTGGTGGTGCCGCCGCCGATGCCGCAGAATACCGGCATGGAGGAATGCTTGATAATGGCATCACTGATGGACTGCTGGGGCGTAAAGGGATACACCGCAAACACCGCATCCGCGTCACAGTTTTTGATAATGGCCAGGTCCGTGGTAAAGGCCAGGCTTTTAATGCGCTTCCCGTAAATCACAATGCCGCTGGCTTCCCGGATGACCTCCGGCATACGCAGGATGTTGTGGCGAAGCTTGCTGTTGATGGTGGGCCTTGCAGGAGTACCGGAAGAGGTTTTCCCCGTCTTTTCCATTTCTTCCACCTGCTCCATAATTTCTTCGTTCATGTCGGTTCCCTCCGTTTTGGTATGGATTTCCTGGGTTCGCAGCCGAATGCAGGATATCTCATTGTAACATGGAGAAAGTGCTTCCGCAAGAAGCCGGCTGCGCCTCCGGCGGATTCTTTTGTAAACTTTTTGTACAATTGCCCGCTCAGCGCTCCGCTGCCTTGGCCGCCCAAATCGATGGGGCTGCCGCCGCATTTTGTAAAATCTTTTATAAAATAGTTTTGCAAAACGTGGAAGAGTATGATATAGTAGGCATGTAAAGGAAAAGAGAGGTGTCTGTTGTGAACGATAATTATCAGGAACAGGCGGTCAGCAATATGTCTGTCCGCAAGATCAATCGGGTGCGGGTGCTGAAGCTGCTGTTTCGTGCCGGGAGTCTGACGCAAATGGATATCAAAAACCAGCTGGGGCTCAGCGGCCCGACGGTAACCCAGGCATTGCAGTTTTTTACCGGCCTTGGGCTGCTGCGGGAGGGAGACGAGATGCCCTCCTCCGGCGGCAGAAGGCCCCGGCTCATTGAGTTCCGCTACGACGCGTTTTATTCCGCGGGTGTGGAGATTCGGCACCACCATGTGGATATTCAGGTGATCGACCTGCG
>OIZO01000580.1_pt1 | contig 23314 bp, 12 predicted proteins | sample 1588551 | NCBI WGS metagenome assembly OIZO01 (sample SAMN03283271) | human gut metagenome | biome: human-associated habitat; material: feces | host: Homo sapiens | place: Peru | collected 2012 | reverse complement strand
CTACATAGCGGTGTGCATGGTGCATCTGTGGGCTGCGTCCGTTGTCGTTTGCAAATGTCCAGTCCAGCAGAGCGGAATCAGAAAAGCCGTCTGCTTTCAGCCGCCGCACAAGGTCGAGGTATTTCTGCGCCTTAATAGCTGCTTCCTGCTGCTCCCGTTCGGCTTTATGGCAGGCACATTCTACCGGATGCTTGTTCTTCCCCATCAGGACAAGACCCTTGGCAAAGAAGGCTTCTTTTGGGGTTCTGCACTTGCCGCAATAAAGCAGGCCATTCTCACCGGGATAGTCCGCTGCATTTTCGGGAATACTGGAAACGGATTGTTCCAGAACTTTTTTGATCGTCTTTATAGGCTTTCTCCTTCCTTGAAGGTGTAGTCCGGGATGCCCGGCGTCGATTTTCGTTCTGTTTTCTGCCGCTTTGCCCAGATACGCAGGGTGGCGGCATGGTCGGCGTACTTCCTTCCGGTGGACTGGACATAAGCGGACAACTGCTCGATCAAACCATCAAGCCCTGCAAAGTCAGCCTTGAGTCGCTTGTACTCTTTTTCCGTCAGAAAGACATTCTGATATTCTCCAAAGGTCAAATAAGCATCTGTTGTTTTTATCAGGTGGTTATCTTTCAGGTTGTTCTTATTACGTTGGTTAGTGGAACACTTTTGTTCCGTGGAAGGTATCATTTCTGTTCCATCGCATAGGGCAGAATCGTTCCATGCAAAGGAACATTTTTGTTCTGTCGGGACTTTTACAAAGATGCTGTTGGGCACAGTAATGCGACCTCTTCTGCGCTCGATCAGATCGGCATCCTCCAGTGAGCGCAATGCACGTTTAATGCTCATGGTACTGCATCGCAGGGCTTCGCTCAATGATGAAATGGGAAAAATTACATAGACGAAGCCGCGCTCATCCACCCAGTTGTTCTTTTGAGAAAGCGTTGCCCGGTCCAGCAGCAGAGTGTAGAGCAGCTTTGCGGTGTGGCTCAGGTCTGTATCCAGCAGAAAGCGGGCATAGGGCAGATATTGTGGCAGTGGCATATTGGGTTTCAAGTAATCCGAAATGGCATTCACCTCCATTTTTATATCCGAATTAGTGCTAGACCGTTTGAGAGTTTTGGTTTCTATCATTGTTCAGACGATCTTTTACCGTCTGAAGATACCGACTGGCACGGTCGATAAAAATCAGCAGTTTCTCATTGTTCTTCGGTTCGGTAAGAATATCCGGGTATTCACGAAAGCACATTTCCCACCGCCGGACAAAATCCTCCTGCGCTCCCTGAATCTCGCACATCATGGCTTCGCCATCTGCCAAGCGGCGAGGGGAATAGATGCTCTTGACGGCATCCTTGAGATTCTGCTTTTCTTCCTTGTTGAGTCCTTTCTTATGCCCCTGAATGTCTTGCTTGAAGGTCGTTATAAACTCATTGCCCTTTGAAGGCGAAGAATACGAATCCGTGATACTGGAATCCCGTTCGGCTTTACAACGTCTGCATCTGCAAGCAATGCTTTCATCGATACAAAAACACTTTTTGCGTTGCAAAATGCTTGTTGGGAACACCCAAACCCTTGAACTGCGTCCGGTGGATGCAGGCTGTGCGGTTATGTCGTCGAATAGTATTAGCATAAGAAGTACTCGACAGACAAATTAAAATTACCTACTTGCACTTGCATTCTTTTATGGTATAGTAAAACCAGAGGATTCGGAAGTAGCGACATTAATTATAATAAGATAACAGATAATTGGAGAAATAAAGAAGGTCATTCATAAAGCAGTGCGGCTGAAACAAGGGCTATCGTGAGCAAAAAGAGTAAGTATAAATGATGTATTGACATTTTAAGGTTTTTTATAGAATAAAATCAAAACGATATTCTCTGGAGATCCTGCGGGACGGCGCGTTTGCAAATTGCGAAAGCCTGACGATACTGCAGATACCTGCCGAATGCCGCTTGGAAGGTCGTCCAATCCCGGCCTCCTGTAGGGTACTGCGTAGAAAAAAGTCTGGAAAATATGGCTTCTTAGGGCTTTTTGTGCGGAAATGCCAAACTTTATTTTATGATTGACAAAAAAACAGATGTTTTGTAGAATGATATAAACATTGTTTCACAAAATATTTGTACAACAGAGTACAAAACAAACAATTAGAATAAAGGAAGGCCAATCTTATGCGGACGATGCCCTTCACCTTCAGACGGATTTGCGGAGCTCTGATTCTCACACTGACACTGTTTTTCTGTGTCGGTGTTTTTGTGCTGCCTGCAAATGCTGTGCAGGAGAGCACAGGCAAGACTATTTATGTCGTCTATGACGACTCTGGCAGTATGTGCATGAACGGTCTGCCGCGCTGGAGCCAGGCGAAATACGCTATGGAGGTCTTTGCCGCGATGCTGGGCGAAAACGACACCATGTCCATCTATGAGCTCAGCGGCGGAGGAAGCGTCGCGCTGACCATTTCCGGAAAAGACCAGAGCCGTGTGGAAATGGTGCATCAGATGAACTCCACCTTCCGCGGCACCCCCTACGCCCCTGTTGAAAGGGCTGCGCAGGAGCTCAGTGCGGTGCCGGAGGAGCGGGAACGCTGGTTCGTTGTGCTGACGGACGGCACCTTTGACGGGCTGCGGGAGCGCTCTGCCGAGTGGCTGGAGGGGCAGATGGATACCCTGAACCAGCAGGGCATCAAGACGGTTTTTCTGGGCATTGGCGAAAAGGCTCCGGTGCTTTCCAGCAATGCCGAACAGGGACGCTACGCAGAAAAGGCCGTCAGCGGTGCGGATGTCATTCAAAAGGTAACGGATATTGCCAACCAGATCTTTGAGCATCAGGTCATGGGCGGCAGCTACCTCAATAAGCAGGGCAACGAATACCAGCTTACCTGCGATGTCCCAATTTCGGAGATCGTGGTCTTTGCACAGGGTGAGGATGCTGCGGTCGGCAGCACCATGACCTACAACGAGCAGACCGTCCGGGCCAGCGAAAGCTATCAGGTGAAATACAGCGACCTTCTGCCGGAAAACTACCCGGATGCGGTGGTGGATGCCAGTCTTGTGGGCAACGTGACCATTTTCAAAGCGCCTCAGAGTGCGCCCTTTGAGAGCGGGAGCTTTACCCTTCAGGCACAGGGAAGCCAGGAGGTGCAGATCTACTACCGCCCCAGCGTCACGGTGACCTGTGATATGCTTTATAACGGGATGCCCATCAACCCGGAGGATAAGCTTTATGCCGGAGAATATGAGATTCGGCTCGATTTCGTGGATCCCGCGACCGGCGATGTGCTGAACTCGAACCTGCTGAAGGATGCAAGGTTCAGCTTAAAAGTGTGGAATAACGGGGAATATCAGGAGGTCACCAATAAGAACGGCAAGGTCTATCTGAACGAGGGCGATATCACCCTGCAGGCCATTGCGGCGCTCCCGGGCAATATCACCCTGCGGAATGAACGGGAATATGTGGTCCTGCCGGAGCCCGTGACGCTTGGCATTTCTTCGGACGCCGATGCAAAAAGCTACACGACCATAGGACTGGGCGAAAAGGCCGTTCCCATCATCCTGACGGTAACGAATGCGGCTACCGGAGAACCCCTGACGGAAGAACAGTGGAACAATGCCACAGTGAGCATCGCCAAGGCATCGGGCGTGGAGTGGCTCATCACGAAGGGGCAGCAGGTCAGCACCTGGGAGGCGCGCCCCGCCAAGACCGAGGGTCTGCTCAAAAAGGTAAAGACCGGCACCACGACCTTTGAGGTCTCTGCGGAGTATCAGGTCGGGCGCGCATGCGGCTACGGCGGCAGTAAGATGGAGGTTACCATCAGCGAATATGCGGGCAGTGATCTCCGTATCGAGCTGACCCCGCCGGGGCAGAACTATGACATCGCCAGCCTGAAGGATGCGCCGGGCATCAGTGCCCGTATCACCTATCAGGACCCTTATACCGGAGAATACCTTCCGCTGACCGAGGAGCAGTGGAACAGCCTGAAGCTTTCCGCCTCCAGTGATCACCGCATCGGCTGGAGGGTCGAAAAAGGGCAGGAACCCGGCACATGGACCCTCTACCCCACCTGGTACCTTGGCATTCGGGTGCTGACAGGCAAGCTGTTCACCGATCAGATCAAAGTCACCCTTTCTGTGGCGGCTTCCGGCCATGCGGAGAACCTGAAATTCAAGGGCGCTGCCCAGCAGGAACTGACCTTCCTCTGCCTGCCGTGGTCCAAGGTCTGGCCGGATCTGCTTATTGCGGCACTCGTTCTTGCCTTTGCCGTCTGGCTCATCCTCGGCTATATCCGCAAGCCCCGCATCATTCCCCGCAAAATGAATCCCCGGTGCGTGTACAACACGACGGTCTCGCCCCGGCGCACCATCCGGAAGAAATTCCTGCGCAGTCTGCTGCCCTATCTGCCGGACCGCGCAGTCGTGTACAGCAATGCCACTACTTATGCCTGCGACTTCCCCAGCCTGAAGATCCAGGCGGTGGATAACTACTCCTTCAAAATTCTGAACAACAGCATGGATTGGGACCACACCATGATCAGCAATGTCATGCTGCCCAACGCGGAGACCCTACATAAGCGCACCTACTATTACAATAACTTCAAGATCGCCAGCATCGACCACAGGACCCAGCTGACCCGCGGATATTTTACCTTTAACTATCCCAAAAAGAAAAAGCGCAGGATCGTCAAAACAACCAAGTACAGAAGATAACTGAGGAGGAACCATCATGAGTGAAACCAAGGATGTAAAGGCAGTTTCCACTGCGCCTACCCTGATCGTTGGTCTGGGCGGCACCGGCTCGAAGATCGTCCAGAAGGTATACAAGCAGGCTACCCCGAGGCAGCGGCAGAACATCGGGTTCGTGGTCTTTGATACCGATGTCAACGAGCTGCGTGAGATCGAGGCGCGCACGCCGCAGATCCACACCGTCCAGACCTCTACCCGTCTGACTGTGGGCGAGTATCTGGACGTGGATCGCTACTCCCGCGATACATGGTTCCCCGTGAATAAGGTGCTGAACGGCAAGGCTCTGACCGAAGGCGCCGGTCAGGTGCGCGCAGTCTCCCGCCTGGCGCTGAACACTGCCATCCAGCAGGGCAAAATGGCTCCGCTGGACGAGGCCATTGAGCAGCTGTACAAGCTGAAGGGTCAGCGGCTCACGCAGGCCCCCCGCGTGATCCTGGTAGGCAGTCTCTGCGGCGGCACCGGCTCCGGCCTCATCCTGCCTGTTTCCATGTACATCCGCAACTTCATGACCACCCGTTTGCAGCAGGGCTCTGCCATCATCCGCGGCTTCTTTTTGCTGCCGGAGGTCTTTTACGGCGTCGTAAAGACCCAGAGCGAGCAGAACAATCTGCGCTCCAACGCCTATGCTGCCGTCCGCGAGATCGATGCTTTTATGCGCAAGGATGACGGCTCTCTGCCCGAGCAGTACGATCTCCACTTCATTGCGCCCCGCGCGGGCTCCAGCGAGCTGGATGAGTACACCGGCAAGCCCATGGATTTCTGCTTCCTGTTCGATGCCCAGAACCTGAACGGTATGCAGTTGAACAGCTTTGCAGAGTATCAGGAGCACGCCGCCAACTGCATCTACGGCATGGCCATTGCGCCCACCAGTAAGCGCAGCAATTCCTCCGAGGATAATGTCATCCGCGAGATCGTCTACAATGGCGGCCGCAACCGCTTTGCGGGTTCTGGCTCTTCCCTGCTGATCTACCCCTACGATGATGTGAAGAAATACCTGACCCTGCGCTGGGCAAAGGAGAGCATTACCGACGAGTGGCTGGAGGTGGACAACCAGTACCACGAAGAGCAGGAGACCAACCGCAGCAAGCGCCACGAGGGCGTTGCCGTGGCTGAACTCAAGCGCTATATCCACTACGTCAAGGCCATTGACCGTGAGGCCGCCGAGCGCAAGCCCTTTGGCTCCAGCATCCGCAACCTCTGTATCTCTTACGAGCCGGACGGCTTTGTGGAGCGCGGCACCGCGTGGGATCAGTATCTGGCGTCCCTGAACCGCTATCTGGACGGCCAGATCACCGTGCAGAAGCGGCAGATCGGCTCGCTGCTGGATTCCATCAATGCGCAGCTGGGCAGCCTGGGCGACAAGGGCAATAAGGAGGGAGACGATGGCTCGCTCAGTGAGCAGTTCCTGCAGCTGTACAAGACCCTGCTGGGCTACAAGAATGCCACCATCAACAGCACGGCCGGCATGAGCCAGAACCTGATCTTCCATCTGTTCAAGGATAAAAAGGACCGCACCCATACTGAGGACAAATTCCGTCTGGAATACTGGATGCACAAGAACGGCGACAAGGACAAGTTCATCCACCCCAATGCTATCCGCTATCTCCTGTGCAATCTGCTGGGCGCGCTGCAAAGCCGGGAGTATGTATATAAGCAGCAGGTCAGCGAGATCGAAAGCTACTGGGCTACCTTTGAGGAAGAGACCTTCGATATGCCCCAGACCGAGAATCATATCGAGACCCCGGATGAGTTCTTCCAGCTCAATCACATGAAGGAGACCACTCGCTGGGAGGCCATCGTTCACAGCACGCAGATCAAACAGGCCAAGGGCAAGCTGCGGGATGCCTTCGGCACGTTCAATACGGAGACCGACCGCTACTGGAATTCCTTCCTCTATGCAGATATTTACCGCGCTGCGATCCAGTATGTGGAGGGGCTGTGCGCTGCGTTCGACTCTTTCTACGATGCACTGGCCGGTAGCATTGCCACCATCGACCGCGACATGGAGCAGCTGGAACGCAAGTATATCACGCGCGAGGGTCAGGCACGCCGTTATGTCTGCGCCGATGCCGAATGTCTGAACGGCCTTGCCAAGGAGGTGCGGAATACCGGTACTGCGCTGGATCTGCCGGATGCCCTGAATGCGGCGATCTTTAACCGGATGAAGTCCTATGCACTGAGTGAAAAGAAGCCCGATGGCGAGCGCTATTTCATCGATACCTTCAAGGATACCGTCATGGGCAATCTGGAGGCGCAGATCCTGGATCAGCACGAGTCCAAGGTGAATATGGACATCCTGAAGGCTTTGCAGACCGAGGCGATGTTCAAGACCCATGGCGAGGTGTCCGAGGTGGAAAGCGACGAGGCCCGCCGCTACGCAAGGGACGTGATCGAGTCTACCGAGATCCTGGCGCAGCCCTTTATCGAATCCCCCGTGGGCAAGGAGCCCCGCGTGATCTCTGCCTGCGCTTACAGCCCGGAGCTGGAGGCTGTCGATGCGCCCATGCGCCGCGAGTTCGTGGCACGCTACCTGAAGGACGGCGGCGGCGTGGAGGATGCCACCATTGAACGGAACATGATCCTGTTCTACAAGGCCGTCTATGATCTGCGCGCCAACGATCTGAGCAAGTTTGCACCTCCCAAAAAGGCCGACACCTATGAGCGGCAGGGCGGCGAATACTATAAGGCCTACTATGAACTGGTCCAGAATATCCACCCGGAGACCAATAAGAGCAAGGTCATCACGCCCCATATTGACCGCTGGTGGCATATCATCACCATGCTGCCCGATCTGGACGAAGGAAGCCAGGAACGTCAGGAAAAGGCGATCTACTGCGCTTTCTTCTGGGGCGTTCTGGCACACTATGTCCATCAGATCACCGGCGCGGCCGGGCAGCGGCTCTACGCGGTGGATACCGCAACCATGGGCGTACAGGATGATGCGCTGCGGGATCCCCTCATCGTTTCCAATGGCACGACCTGCGACCATCTGTATGAGGTACAGGATGCCTTTACCATCTACCCCTATCTGGTGAACATCGTCACAAGGAAGATCCGGGAACGGATCGATTCGGATCTGTACGACAAGAAGAATGTGGCAGACAGCATTCTGCTGCAGCTGCTGAGCCGCTTTGAGATCGAGGAGTATCCGCTGGAAGCTACTGCCCAAAATCCCGGTCGTGTGCGCAGCGTCTTTGACCTGCCGATGCTCATCAAGCGCAGCACCCCCACCGAGCTCTACCACGACAGCATGGCTATTGAGATGTTCAATACCATCCTGGGCGAGTTGGAAGATTATATGCGCCATTTCTGCCACGAAAAGGAATTTGCCGAGGAATACGGTGCGCTGCTCAAGCAGCAGTACGACCTGTTCGTGGAAAATGCAATGGCAGAGAACAAGCCGGGTCGTCTTGCCATCGACAGCCTCTTCCCGTATCTGTGCAAGGTGATCGCCAACACGCTGAACGATCTGGGGCTGACCGAGCTGGCAGAACAGGCGCGGCAGCAGATGAATACCGCCATTGGCAAATAACAGGCTCCCGGCGGAAAAGTAGGTGAAACGGTGTATACAGTTTTTATTCTGGCTGCGCATACCATGGAGGAATTTCAGACGTATTACCCGCTGTTCGAGAAGGCCGCCGCGGCGGGCGAGGTCGGCATCTGCCAATGGATGCAGGAGGGCACAACGCTGGAGACGGCAGTGCCCGATTTGAAGGATCTGATCGCCGGAAAGCGGCAGTGGCGGGCGGTGATCGTCAGTACCCGGCTTCCGGAGCGCAGCGAGGCGCATCCGGCGGACGAGATCAACCCCTTTGATTTTCTGGAGAATGCCGGGCGGACCGGCTTTGACGTGGAAAACGGACAGGTTGTGGAAAGCCCCATTCCCCTGATCCGGCTGACGCATCTTCTGGCTGGCATCCCTGCGCCGGAGCCGCAGTTCATCCCGCAGGTCATCAACGAGGCGGGCAAGCCGCCCCGGGTGGAGTACCAGCTGGACAATGGCGAGACCATTCAGGAAATGCATCAGGCATTCCTGCGTTGGAGCGACGAAAACATGATGCAGGGCATCTCGCCCACCGAGTTGATCCTGGTGCAGGTGCGGCGCAGCATCTCCATGAGTGCGACCTACAGCAAGATCCGCAGCTCCTGGCAGAATTTTCAGGAGATCCAGAGCTCCCGGTTCTGGAAGCGGAACCTTTACCCCAGCATCACCCGCTTTCTGGTCTATGATGTAGACCCGCGCGGTGCGGCGCAGCGCACCCATGACCTGTTCCAGCTTTGGGCTGCGCTGTTGGTACTGGTGCAGAACCCCATCGACAGCGATATCCTGCAGGCGCACCGCCTGTACAAGCTTCGGATCGAGCTGGATCAGGATCGGCTTCAGCAGACCTGTCAGGCTGCCGTGCGGCGGCTGAACAGCGCCTACTATCCGCTGGAAAAGTCCCAGCGGAGGGGCGTACAGGAGCAGGCACCGGATGTTTCCGGGCAGATGCCGGAATTCGGCACCCGCATCCCGGTCTCCTTCCAACAGCCGGACACGGTGGGAGAGGGCTTCCGGCGCTCCATGTTCGGGCTGCTGGGCGGCATCTTCTCCGGCGATCACGATGCATGGAAGGGCTTTACCAGCGAGACCCGCAGCAACCTTGAGCAGCTGATCCGTGCAGTGGACCGGACGCTGGATCACGCCGCGTACCGCGTGCGGGAGCGGATGTTCTACCCGGAGGAAAAGGTCGTGCAGCTTACGCCCTATCAGCTGGAGGATATGCGCTCCGCCATGGATGAGGTATATCACCGGGTACTGGACGACCAGAACCGGCTGCACGGCACCGAGAAAGAGGACGAGGACGCCCTGCAGCAGGCCGATGCTGCCGTGACGGAGGAGCTGAAGCGCCGGGTCAGCCCGAGCCAGATCACGGTGCTGGGCATTACGGTAGCAGTATGCTGTCTGGCCTGCGTGCTGCCGGGCATCGCCGCAGGCGGTGCTGTCCGGACGGCGCTGCTGGCTGCGCTGTTCTGCGCAGCGGTGTGCGGTGCGGTGCTTTTGCTCCGGCTGGCCGGACAGAAGCAGCGGCTGGTGGAGCTCTGCCGGCGCTATGAAAGCGCTGCTCAGAACCGGGTGGGAGATCTTTCCCGAAAGGCCGATGCCTACTCGGAGTTCCTGAGCGATATCGCCTCCCACCTCCGGGGGTGCAGCTATCTGGATCAGATGCAGGAAAAGCTGGTACGCAGGGACGAGACCTACTACTTCAAAAAGAAGCATCTGTACCAGATCGAAGGCTTTAAAAAGAAGATCTACAGCTGGTGCTGCTCCCAGCATTTGCAGCTGGATATGCAGGCGGTCGATACCGACCTGCTGTTCGACAACGAAGTGAACGGGGTGGATTTTGACAAGCTCTATACGCTGGAGGACGGCAAGGAGTATTCCGTGCCCCTGTGCGACGGCGGCGAGTATATCACCTCGCCCTACGGTTTTGTAAAGCGGCTGTGGATCGATCGTGAGGAAGTTTATGACGACGGAAATGATTGTTGAATTTGCGGCGGTCGCCGGAGTGGTGCTGATCCTTTCCCTGCTCCTGTCCGCAGTAAATCTCAAGCGGAAGCACCGGGAGCGGCAGGTACCGCTGCTGCTCCTGACACCGCTGCTGGCGCTCGCTGCGGTGCTGCTGGTCTGCCGGTATTACGACTGGACCGAGGCCGCCGTGCTGGACTATATGACGCAGGCAGAGCTGGAGGATTACGCAGCCTACGGCGGAAGCGTGACCCTGTTGCTGCTGAACGTTGTCATCGGTCTGGGCTGCTTTGCCCTGCGGCTGCTTTTGCTGCCGATCTCCGGCTTTATCAGCACCCGCAAAAACGCCCGGAACACGCTGGCGCAGCGGTGGTACGAATACGACCCCGGCGAGGGACGCTGGTTTCTGCGCCGGGACTGCGTGAATCTGCGGCAGCTGTGCAGCGCGCTCTACCACGCATGGACCTGCCTTACCATTCTGCTGCTGTCGGTGATGTGCATAGCGGGGGAGGATTCGGCCTATTTTCTGCGGGTATTCCCCTGTGCGGTGCTGGTGGTGCTGGCAGAGTTGGCCAATGTTCTGGACGGCGAGCTGCCCACGAAGGAAGTCAACGATTTCAACGGCACCGGCATCCAGTCTGCCCACGAGGGCAGCTTTGCCAAGCTGCGCAGCGTCTATGAGATGCTGCTGCCCACGCCCCTGCTTATTTCGCATACCGGTACGGAATACACCGGCCACGGCGGAGCTACGGCGCTGATCCGGGATCTGCAGGAAAGCGATGACCCTGCGGATCGGATCCTCGGCGACTATTTTGACGGACTGCCGGAGAAAAACGGCTTCTACGATGTGGATATGATCGCCGCCGCCTCGGACGTGATGCATCATTCCAGTGTGATGGTGTTCAAGCCCTTTTACCGGGATCAGAGCGATTATATCCTGATGCCCATGGTGGATCGTTTGCTGCACCGGAAGAAGTGCCTTATCATCGTGGGGCGCACGACCATGGAGGAGGATGTTGCCAGCTGGGCAGAGGAGATCCTGTACCGTTACAGCGCCACCCACGGCCTGTGGCAGGTGGCAAAGCTGAACCGGGACCCACCGCAATGTGATGTGGGCATCCTTTCCTTTACAAATCTGTATGACATCCGGATGCTGACGAGCAACCGGGATTTTCTGGCACAGACCGGCTTTGTGCTGTTGCTGGAGCCCTCGCGGATGCTGGCGACCTCGCAAGTGGGGCTAGGGCTTGTAGCCGAGCTGCTGGCCGCAAAGGAAAAGCCTACCTACTATGTCTGCGACCATGAGATCGACGGCCTTGTGGATACGCTGTCCCATGTGCTCTACACCGAGTTCACCCATGTGGTGGCAGCGGCCTCCCGTTCCATCTATACCGCCATGGGTTGGTCTGCGGCGGGAGATTTCAAGCATCAGCAGCTGTTCGGCAAGCAGACCCGTTATCTGGGCGGCGGCATCGAGCTGGCCGCCATCGCCCTGAAAAATCAGGTCCCCCGCGTGAACTGGTACGGCGAGGACAAAGCGCCCATCAAGGATATCAGCTGGATCGCCGGTCAGTACTACCCCCAGATCTGCAAATTTGCCAACCTGCCCAATCAGCAGAAGGCTTTGTATGAGCACATCGGCTTTTGCAGCAACCTGTGGGGTGCACAGTCCCAGAACGCGGAATTTATCATTGCAGAGGACGAGTTCAATAACCTCTTTGCCACCCTGCGCACCTATATCGCGCAGGGGCGGGAGCAGTCCTTCGTCAATGTACTGTCTGAAAATTATCTGCTGCGAGATTACATGCGGTATAACCGCCAGCTCTTCCTCAGCGATGCACGGGCGGTGCCGAACCTTGCCCCCGGCTACGCCAAAACGCAGCGCAATACGGTCCTGCGCCTGATCCTGATGATGGCCGCTTCTCCCGTTCCGGAAAACCGGCTGCAGCACGAGCTGGAACTGATGGGCAGCGATGCCGATGACCTGTACAAGGAGCTTTGCCGCCTTATCCGGGAGTACACCTTTGTGGAGGGCTCCATTGTGGTGGTGACAAAGCAACAGGAACTGGACGAGGATCTTGTGCCCGCCGACATCAATTATTATTCTATCCGTCCGGGCGACTTTGACCTCTGGTTTGCGGACAGCCTGAAGAACGCTTTCTATGTGGTGGAGGACGAAAAGTTTGGCCGGGAGTATATCGATGCCCGTCTGTTCGGCCAGATCGCACAGATGGCTCTGCCCGGGCAGTATCTGACGCAGGGCGGCAAGTACTACCGAGTCCGGGCGCTGAACCCCAAGGTGGGCTGTGTGCTGAACCGCGCGGCAGACGCCTATACGCAGCGCCGCTATTACCGGCAGCTTCGCACCTATCATCTGGAAGAGGCCGGAGAACTGCTTGCTTCCCGCCGCATCATGGATCTGGAGCTTACCCGGGAGCGCCGCAGCTTCTCGGTGGAGACCACCGGCTATCTGGAAATGCCGGATAATAACGATCTGCGTCAGGCGCGAGTCGTGGATCTTTCCGCCGATCCGGAGATCGGTATCACCCGGCGGGCTTACCACAATAAGGAGAGCCTCAGCCTGGAATTCCCGGAGCTTACCCCGGAGATGCGCAGCACCCTCTGTATCCTGCTCAGTGAGCTGTTCCACACCCTGTTCCCGGATGCATGGCCCTATCTGGCTGTGGTCTGTGACCACGCCGCCGATGAAAACAGTATGCTGGACAAGGCTTATTATCATCTGGACGGCAGCATGGATCCGCAAAGGATCTACATTCTGGAGGACAGCGACCTTGATCTGGGTCTGCTGGATGCGGTGGAAAACAACCTGCTCCGGATGCTGGAGATCCTGCAGGATTATCTGGACTGGCACCTGGAAAAAATGCGGGAGCATTCGCATTCCGACCCGGTCCTGAAGGATGTCACGCTGCCGGAGATCCCCGAAGAAGAAAAAAAGAAACAGCACGCATTCTCGCGCATCCTGAACCGATTGGGCGAGCTTCTGAACAATCTGCGCCGGAAAAAAGAAGAGTCCGAGACACCTGCGGAGCCGGAAAAGCAGCCTGAGGAGCCGCAACCGGAAGCAGACGCTCCTGCCGCACCGGAGGCCGCAAGCGCTCCCGAAGCGGAGCCGGCTCCCTCCCGGCGGGAAAAACCGCTGCTGGAAAAGGATCCCTCGGCTTACCTCGAGATCGATGAAAGCTTTGACATCAACCGGGAGCAGCCCCTCGCCGAATCTTCGGAAGAGGCTTCCACGGAAGAGGAGCAGCCGCTGTCCCCTGCCGTAAGGGAAATTCTGGTGCCGGAAGAGGAAAAGCTGGCTGTCCACACCGACGGCGATGATCTGGAGCCGGAGCCTGCAGTGGGCGATGATCTGGATCTGGTGATGCCTATTGAGCCCAGTCGTTACCAGAAGGAATGTTACCTGAAGTTTGGCTTTGAGGAGATAGATCGAAGCCTGAAATTGCGTGAGGTGCGGGATTATCTGCGGCTGCGCGGCTGGTATAACGGCGAGCTGACCCGGGCCCGCAAGCGGGACACCATCGACCCCGGTATGGCGCTTTCTGCCACCGAGAACCACTGCGATTTCTGCGGCAGACCCCTGAGCGGCATTCACTTTGAGCGCCTTGCGGATGGCCGCATCCGCTGCAACGACTGCTCTGCCACCGTGATCCGGGATCTGAGTGAGTTCGAGGAGCTGTTCTGGAAAACGCAGACCATGATGGAGAGCTGCTACAACATCCAGTACACTGCCCCCATTGCTGTAAGCATGACCGATGCCCACAGCCTTGCGCAGATGCAGGGACGGGTGTTCCAGCCCACTACCGAGGTGGCTGGCCGCGTTCTGGGCTTTGCCCGGATGGCGCACGGAAAATATTCTCTGGTAGTGGAGAACGGAAGCCCCCGTATGGCGACCATCAACACGGTCGCCCACGAGCTGACCCACATCTGGCAGTACCAGAACTGGAAGCAAAGCGATATCGCCGAGCGGTACGGCAAAAAGTATGTGGAGCTGATCTACGAGGGCATGGCAATGTGGTCGGAGATCCAGCTGCTGTATATTCTGGGCGAGACCAGTGAGGCGCAGGAGCAGGAACGTCAGGCCGAGCAGCGCTGTGATGTCTACGGCATCGGCTTCAACCTGTACCGGGAGCGTTACGGCATCCTGCGCGATGGCACTTCGCCGCAGCTGACGCCGTTCCACACCTACCCGCCCCTGTAATTACTGAAGACTGATTTTGGAAGGATGTGAAAGCATGACATCCATTGAGACGCTCTATACGGCTCTTCTGGAACAGCTGCAAAGCATTGACCTTGCCATCCGTCAGGCTGAGCAGGAGTTTCAGACTGCCATGGAGTTCGATGCACAGACGATCTGGGCACGGATCGAAAATCTGGAAGCTCAGCTGGCAGATATTGAAAAATACAGTCGTGTGATCGAACGGTACCGGGTGATCGCCGAAAAAAATCTGACCAGCAAAAACCTGCTTACGATCACGCCCCGGGAGCTGAACTTTGTCCGCCTGAAGGAATGGGCGTCCATGATCGATCCGGAGTATGTGGACGACCCCTACGCTCAGCGCGTTTATGTGCAGTGCCGCTGCAACGAACTGCTGCTGCAGAACAAGCGGGAGGAATTCACCCATACGCTGGAGCAGCTGCAGCAGATCACCGGCCCGGACGAAACTGCGCAGCGGGCGCTTCTGGAACGAAAAAAAGCTGCGCAGCGGGAGCGCTGTCGCAAATTGCTGGAATCGGAGGCCTTTGCGCAGTTTGCGCAGGCGGTCGGGCAGGCGCACAAGGCCGATGCCGAGCCTTGGCTGAAGCTGGAAACGGAAGCCGCTGCCCGCACCACCCTGAGCATTGGTGCCTACGGTGAGCCGCTGCCCCTGCCCGAAGAGCTCCGCTCTGCGGCAAAGGATGCACTGGGGCGCTTCTATGATGTAAAGACCAGTTCGGTCTGGCTGCCCGTAGAGTTGAGTCTGGAGCAGGAAAACCTGCTGCGGATCAATTGCTCTGCCGGACGGGACAAAAAGCTGTACGGCGGGCTGCGCCAGCTGATCTGCAGCTATCTGCGCAGTATGCCGCTGGGGCAGTGCAAGGTGCAGCTGCTGGATGCGGTGCACTACAACAGTGCCGTTTTGGGCCCGCTACAGGTTCTGGAGGGCACCGGCGTTATGGCCGCCGTTCCCAGAGACAGCGAACAGCTTACCGATGCCCTGCGCCAGATGATCTCCTCGCTCTCGGATCTGGACGAAACGCTGGGCACCGCAGAATCGGTGATCGAATACAACCGGACAACAGAAAAAGAGACAGAGCGGCTTGCAAGACAGCTTGTGATCCTGATGGGCAGTTTTTCCGAGCTGCCCGGCGAGAGTCGCCGCCTTCTGCAGCGGATCATGGCAAACTACGACCGCTACGGCATTACCCTGATCCTGATCGATCCGCAGTATCGCCCCTCTTCCATGGAAAAGGAGAGCGAGGAGGACTTCGTCAACCAGTATCAGATCGTCATGAGCCGCCAGCGCCAGACCCTGCGCTGCAACGGCGGCGCCGCGCAGGTGTTCCAATGGTATGAACTGCAGCAGGCTCTGCCCGGGGAGCTGGTGGAGCAGATCCGGGCCTTTTCCAAAAAGAACGAGGCGCTGGGCACCGAGTACATCCGCCGCATCGATATGGAGAACATCCCGCCTTACCGGCGTGGTTATCAGGTGATGGAACTGCCCTTTGCGGTGGACCCCAAGGATGACACGGTGCACACCATGTCCTTCGAGAACGAGATGTTCGCTTCCTATATCGTGGGCGCTTCCCGTTCGGGCAAATCCACGTTGCTGCATACGCTGATCACCGGCATCATCCGCAATTATCACCCCGATGATGTGGAACTCTGGCTGGCAGATTTCAAAATGGCGGAGTTCAAGCAGTATATCGAGCCGCTGCCGCCCCATGTGAAGTACATCCTGCTGGACGAATCTCCGGAGCTTGTCTACGATCTGGTAGATAAGCTGACAGCCATTATGATCGAGCGGCAGACCTTCTTCTCGACCCACCCGTACAGCAAGGTGTCCGAGGTTCCCCCGGAGGTCTGTCACATGCCTATCATCTTTGTGATACTGGATGAATTTTCCATCATGTCCCAGTCCATCGCAGAGGAAGAGGGCTACCGCCTGAAGCTGCAAAACCTGCTGGCAAAGGGCGCGGCACTGGGCATTAAGTTCATCTTCTCCAGCCAGACCTTTACCAGCGGTGTGGCAGGGCTGACCCCCACCGCAAAGGCACAGATCCAGTCCCGCGTCGCCATGAAGGGCTCCCGCAGCGAGATCAACGAGACGCTGGAGCTTTCGGCAAACCTGCGGACTGAACAGGTGACGAACTGGATGGATGCGCTGCCGCCGCACTATGCGCTTGTCAAGTACCGTGGCGAGGATGAGCAGATGCACGTAAAGCGGCTGCTCGTCATGTATTTCAAAAATAACGATTTCTCGCCCCGCAGCCGGATGATCCGGGACTTGCAGAGCAAAATGCGCCCCGTAGAGGAGGCAAATCCGCTGGGACTGGACGTCTACAAGGCAAAGCATCCGGTGGTGGTGGACGGCAACAGCTATGATGGCTTTGTGCCTGAAATGGAGCGCTTGCAGGCCTATATCGCCTCGCCGCAGGTCCGGGCTGAGGACACCGGCGAGGAGACGTATCTGTCCTTCGGCACCCCGCGCAAGATGGAAAAGATGATCCCCACCACCATTCTGAGCGAGTCGCGGGAGAACATCCTGCTCATCTCCGGAAACGAGTATGCCGGAGCCGCGTCTCTGGTCCGCTCCGCTGCCGAAGAGTACCGGATGCAGGGCCGCAAGGTTACCGTCTGGGCCTATGCACGCAACCGTATTTATAAGAACTATGCCGAGCAGTGGCAGGAGTATCCCTGCCGGGAAGGGCTGGACGATGTCTGCGACAGCATCCGCGAGATCGCCGATAAGATCCGGCATCGCGAGACCTCCAACGAGCTCATCGTCATGCTGGGTGTAGACCGCCTGTGCGCAGACTTTGAACTGATGGAGGGTGCACCGACAGCGTCCGGAGCAGGAAGCACCTCAGGGCTGGATCTGGATGCCATGAATGCTGCGCGGGCAGCGGCAACAGCCAAGACGCCGTATGACGAACGCTTTGCCCAGTGGGTGCAGGATCAGTGGGCTGCGGGTGAAGCTGCTGCCACACGCGCAGAGGAAGCGGGAAGATCTGAAGCAGAGCAGGAGGAAGCCCGCGCTGCTGCCGAGGCTGCTTTCGAGGAAGCACATCCTATGCCGATGGAGGATGATGAGGCGACCGGAGCTGACGCGGAGGAAGCCGCAGCTGAAAAAACGGATGCTGCCGGAACCGGTGCAGAACCCGAACCGCAGGAGCAGACCCCGCCCAAAGGCGCTTATAATGCGACGGAAGATTTCATCTATATCCTCAAGCAGGGCAGCCGACTGGGATATCATTTCCTGTTCTGCCTGACCTCTTACCACGACCTTCGTCCCACCGGTCTAAAGGAAGACTTTTTCCGTTACCGGCTGTCCTTCCGTATCTCTGCGGATGACTCCCGCGAACTGTTCGGCAGCAAACTCTGCGAGTCTTTGCCGGAACGCATCTGTGAGTATTACGACACCATGGATCGCTACTCCCTGCGCCCCTACATCCACAAGGGCATCGGCTGGGATGGCTGGACTGCCGATGACGAAGGCAATGCCCGCAACGGCTTTGCACGGTAAACAGAAAAATTCCGGCGACCTAAAGCGCTGGGATCCATACAAAGATCAATCAATGAAAATGGAGGAACTACTATGGCAATTGCATCAGAACAGCAATATCAGGCGGCGATCAACGGTTTGAACGCATTCCGAAATAAGATCGGTGAAGCCATTACGGCAATGTCATCGGCTGCAAAGGACTGCGAGGACAATATGTCCGGCGACACTCACATGGAAGGAGCAAAGTCAAAGCTGAACGATGCGTTGAAAATCTTGAATGATGCAGCTTCGCAGGCTGCTGAACTGGCCAAAAAGCTGCAGGATGAGTTTGAGGAGATCCAGAAAGCCGGCAGCGATCTGGACGATGACTGATCTGTTGAAAAGGAGGATATTACCATGGCAAAATATGCAGTGACCCCCGAGGGTGTAGCCGCCCTGAAAAAATGTTCTTCCAGCCTGACGCAGAGTCTTGAAACGGTAAAAGGTGCAATTACGGATATCTCTACGCTGGCAGCCGATAACAAGGATGGTCTTGGCCCCCATGCGGACGAGGTCGAAAGCATCATCAATGACCTGCAGGTTTTTACGAAAGACGCGCAAACGCCGGTCGATACCCTGAGCAAAAAGCTTGATGGTCTGGCAGTTAAATACGATGGGATCATCGCCAAAAAGCTTGGCGGAAGCGGAAAAAAATAACAGCCTCCGGCGCAGCTTCGGCTGCAGCGGCAGCCGGAGGCACCGCTGGGGTCGCTGGAGCCGCCGCAGCTGCGGGCGGAGGCGTTGCGGGTAAGTATGCGTCTTATAGCAACAATGTGTTTCGGAATAATGACCGTCTGCCTGAATATCATGAGCTGTCACAGCGGGATGGTGCAACATTTACGCCAACGCAAAAGGCGTCTATCTATTATTACAGCTGTGAAAATGGAAAATATAGCTATAAAAGTGTTAATGGATTTTTAAGAGATCCTCAACATCAATTGTCTTCAGGAGAGTCCAAGGAGGTACTACAGCGGCAGATCGACGCTTTGACGGACTGCCTGAACGGAAAAAGTCTTGATCGGCAAGCCAAACTCTACCGAGGCGTAAAAAGCTTGAGTGACGTCTTGGGCGAGGATATAAGCAATTGCTCCCCGGATGAGGTCGCTCAAAAATATACGGGTGTGGAATACGTCGATCGCTCGTTTACTTCTGCAACCTGTAGTCAAGCTGTCGCGCAAAGATTTGCAGATGCCAGCTTCAAAAAAGATCCTGCAATCATTCAAATTCGCGCCCCAAAAGGCACGAACGCTGCATTTATTGGCAGTGCGAGCTCCTTTGGCGAAACGGAGTATGAAGTCCTTGTACAGCGAAATGCTCGATTTCGTATTGAAAAAATCAAATATATGAATCAGCAATACTATGTCACTCTTACACTGCTTGGTATTTTTTCTTAAATTCAAATTTCTGGAGAAGGTGAAAATATGACCCCCAAAAAAGAAACATCCCAAGAAGAAACTGCGCGTGACTCTTCCACTCTCCCAAGCGAACGTTTATGCGTACAGAAGGGCGAACTTGTTCGCCTTACAGAAGAGATGATAAAAGATGTTCCTTATAAAAAATATGAAGAGTTTGTCGATGACGAAGAGGACGATTTCACCTAAAGCTCCCCTCTGATATCAAAAACGCAAAGGTGGTCAAACAGTGTCCTATCTTATCTGTTTCTGCGTTGCTGCGCTGGCAACGGTACTCCTGACGGTACGCTATCTCCGATATCTGCACAGCACCCGGCGGCATTATGGGCAGATTGCGGGCTTCTTTATGCTGGTTGCGCTGCTGGACAGTTTTTTGCTGTTCCTGCCCTATTATGCAAATTTTGACCTGCTGGGCATTAACGAAAAGCTGCCGTGGTGGATGCTCGTGCCCTATCTGCTCACCCATATGCTGCAGATCAACAGTCTGGATGCTTCTTACGAGACAGCGCTGCTTTGGACGGAAGCCGGCGGCACCTTCGGGCAGGCGGCTGCCTTTCAGAAACTCTATGTTTTTGTACTGAGTTATCTTTCGGCTGCGGTGCCCATTCTGGGCGTGCTGGCGGTCTCTTCTGTTTTCTATGAAAGGATCCGCTACTGGTGGGTCTCACACCTGACCCGGGGCAAAACGTTCCAGATCTTCAACGGCATCGGGCGGGGCAGCGTAGCATTGGCGGAAGACCTTGCAAAAGAGCAGCCGGGAAGCCGTATCATCTTCTGCAATGTAGATCTTGACGACCTGCCCACCGGCCGGGAGATGGACGAGTTGATCGCCATGGGGGCTGTTTTTACCCAACAGGCACCGCCTGTGCTGCTGCGCTGTGCAGAATACCGCTGGGCGCCCAACCGGCTGAACTACCTGTTCGTTCTGGAAGAGGATCAGAATCTGGAAGATGCCATGCAGCTGCTGGACACCATCCACGGCAAGGCAGCTTCGCCAGACGGGCAGGAACGGGATTGGCCCTGCGCGGAGCGGGTACAGATCCGGATGATGGGTAAAACCAAGGAGGCAGAGGGTCTGCTGGACGCGCGGCAAAAGCATGGGGTGCAGGTCCGGATGATGGACTATGGCCGCACGGTCGCCTATGACCTGTACCGCAAATACCCGCTGTTTATGGCCTATGCCCCTGAGAAGCCCTGTATCCGTCAGGTCGTCATCGGCGACAATCCAACCGCACGGGAGATCTTCCTGGAGGGTATCTGGCTGGGGCAGATGCAGCATACCTATTCCACGTCTGTCTACATCGGGCCGGACGCCGATACTTTTCAGGATGAGCTCCGGGTGAACTGCCCGGGCCTACACGAGGAAGATACCGGTCGCTGGCTCTATCCTATGCAGTTTCTGAAGGTGAACTGTGGGAGCGTCCTGCTGGACAGCGATGCCCGGGCATGCGTCCTCCAGTCCGATTACCTTGTGGTGGCAACGGCAGACGACGAGGACAACATCAAGTACAGCGTCAATCTCCGTTCCTTCATCTGCCGCAAAATAGGTCAGAACAGTGATTTTCCCTTCATGCTGGTCTATGTCCGTGACGACCTCAAGGCAGATAAACTGTGGAATATAAGTGTGCTGGAAAGCAAAGTGCAGTATAATTTTCTGGCCTTTGGATCAGACCGACGTACTTTCTCGGTGTGGAACATCCTTTCCAACCGCCTTGAGGAGATGACGGTCGGGGTGCAGCTGACCTATATGCAGGGCGGCGCTGCGCCGGAACAGGCGCGGCGGGAACTGAACGGGTCCACCTACAACTATGCCAGTTCCGAGGCCGCTGCCATGTATCTGGCTGCACGTCTTTTTGATTCTGGCCTTGCAGAAAAATTTCTGCAAGAATGCGGGCTGCGCAGTGATGCCGCCGCACAGGCTGCATGGATCTACCGCCTTTTCTTTGCAGAGAGCCGCTCCGAAGAGAGCTCCCGGGCGTTTTCTGTGCTGGAAGAGCGCTTCCGTGCGTTGGATGACAACACGCTGGAGCTTCTGGCCCAGGCCGAACATGCACGCTGGAACGCCTACATGCGGGTGCTCGGGTGGACGACCATGCCGCCGGAAAAAATTCTTCCCAACATGGAGCGCTGCGGCAACGACCACAAGAATTACATCACGCTGGAACATCCCTGCATCACCGACTGGGAAGAACTGCCCAACGTATCGGCCATTGTTTCTGAACGCAAAAAAGGCCGTATCAACCGCCGGATGTATCAGGACTATGATCTAGATATGGTGCGCAACCTGTTCCGGATTGCAAAGCCCTTGTAATCCTAAAGCCCACTTGAACCAATACGCTTCCACAGAGCGGACAAATTGGAGCAGGTGGGCCTACTTGTTTTAGAAAGGACCCCATTATGAGACCCTGTTCTGGTACAATGCCCCCGCAAACTCAAAAAATGCTGGATTCTGAGCAGAGCCGGGAGCTTCAGGCAAAGTTGGAGGGCTACCGCCCGCCCGCAGCCTGAAACAGCCCCAAAAGCCTTTTGCACGGGTCTTTCTGGACAAAAATGAGCGAGCCTGTGTTTCCAGTTTGAAAAAGGCTCTGCGTGAGAGACTGGGCGGCTGAGATGGAATACGGCGCTATCCTCTGTCTGGGTCTGCCGCTGGCAGTCTGAAGCGCAGGGAACGGCCTGCTTTGCACCTTCGACAAAAATAAGGCGCAATATTGTGGCAACTTTACAAAATGCGATTTCTCCGGAAGGAAAAGTTGTTGCACTTTTCAGATTGAAAGAAACCGAAAAAACGCTATACTTCTGGTATCAAAAGCAAGGGCGCTTGGTGAACACTCACCAGGCGCCCTTTTTGTACCCTGTGGGGCAAGGCGGCCCCGGGGGCAGGCTGTAAGAGGAAAAGGGGAATGCATAGAAGCAGCCGTTCGTGAATGCCGGCTGCTTTTGTGCTATACTGGGGTAAAAAACACGCAGGAGGCGTTTTGTTATGGCACTATGGATCAACGATGGTCTGCACGAGGCAGCGCAGGGCATCCGCTCGTTTTTACTGGTGGGACAGTCTAACATGGCAGGACGGGGCGATTTGACCCCGGAGAACACCATTACCGCCCCGGATTGCTTCATGCTGCGTATGGGGCGCTGGCAGCCCATGAGTGAGCCCATCAATGTGGACCGCGCGGTGGCAGAGGGGGCAGTTCCACGCAGCGGCGCAAACCTTGCCGCAAGCTTTGCCGCGCAGCTGCAAAAAGAAACCGGGGCTAAAATCGGCTTGATTCCATGCGCAGACGGCGGTACCCGCATCAGCCAGTGGCAACCGGGCGAGGTGCTGTTTGACCATGCAGTCTTTCAGGCAAAGCTGGCTATGCGCACCTCCGCGCTGACCGCGATCTTGTGGCATCAGGGCGAGAGCGACTGTCTTGCCCCGGAGCAGCTGGAAGCCTACCCGGAGCAGTTCCTGCGCACTATGCAAGCCTTCCGGGAAGAACTGGGCGATTTGCCCATCGTGGTGGGGGAACTGGGCTACCCGGAAAACGGTTTCCACGGAACCCCGGCAGAACTGCTGAAGGAGTTCAACCATCGTCTGCCGGAACTGGCCGCGCAGCTGCCGAAGTGTGCTGTAGTTTCCGCCGCTGACCTTACTGCCCGCCCGGACGGGCTGCATTTCACGACTGAAAGCCTGCGGACACTGGGTCTGCGCTATCTGGAAGCCTACAAGAGTCTGGTGTAAATGCCGGATTTCTTTTGGCCTGTGCCCCGGCAGCAATTCTGGCAGGCATTGCCCTCTGGCTGGGCAGCCTGTCTCTGTGCCTGCTGGCGGCGGCTTCTGCTTTACGGCTGGGTCAGCACCTCCGGGTCGCCGGGCTTATAGATATGGGTCTTGGTCAGGCGGCGCATGGTGTCCTCGTGGT
>OIZO01000577.1_pt1 | contig 23460 bp, 25 predicted proteins | sample 1588551 | NCBI WGS metagenome assembly OIZO01 (sample SAMN03283271) | human gut metagenome | biome: human-associated habitat; material: feces | host: Homo sapiens | place: Peru | collected 2012 | reverse complement strand
TACAGTGACTTGTCGCCAGTTTCCTAACTTGACATTCGCTCCACGGAAAACCTGCCATTTATCAGGCAGCAACCTCGCGCTTCTTTGCTATCATGTCACAGCTCTTTGATTATACAGGAAAAGTTTTTGCTTTGCAAGCCTTTTTTCATTATTTTTTAATTATTTTTCCATTTTCGTGAGACATTAAGAAATACTACCATTTCGATAGGAAAAATTTTATTTTGTATCTTTTATTTAGTTTTTTTATCTTAAGTATTTATTTTTTCTATTGACACGTCTTCTCACAAATGTTATATTATTGGTGTTTTAAAAATACTTGCAGAACCAAAGGCGGTTTACTCTATAGGGTAATCCGTTTTTTATTAATATATAATAACAAATAACCTTTTTTACTTCAATCTAATTACTCGTTTATTGTTCTTTCCTATTATATATTAAATGTGGTTGCATTTGCAGTTAAATCGTTGCCGATTGTTCCCCAAGAATTTTCCTGCAACGATTAATGCACTCATATATACACCCTCTCGCAGGAGCATTCCCCAGCTTTGTATATATACAAAACTGCAATGCAACGAGAAAACCTCTCAATGACATACCAACGAAAAGGTACAACGAAAGTTGTACTTTTTCCATTTCTGGAAACTTTTTCCATAGAAGCTTTTTCTATAGAAGCTTTTTCTATAAGTATAAAAAAACGAGCGTAATATATACGCTCGTTTATCTTATCGCCATTTAGACGTTATCATCTTTGGCGAGGGCATGTGGGAATCGAACCCACCCAGGACGCTCTTAACGCCCAACACTAGTTTTGAAGACTAGGGGGCACACCAGTTACCCAACTACCCCCATCTGTTTTTATCAACTTGATTAATATATCATAGTTATGCCCATTTTTCAACATGTTTTTCGTCTTTTTTGTATTTTTCCGTTTTTCCAAAAACAAAAAGAGTTGAAATCCGATTTATTCCATCGGAATTTCAACTCTTTTATGCAATGTTCATACCAACTTTTTACAGCATCTGACTTTATTTTCTGTTATACCATGCATTCGTGCATTTCTTCTTCTTTCAGTCCCACGCTGTCCATAATTTCTTTCAGTGCATCTCTCTGGTCTAAAGGTGCACACCACGACAGTCCGCACCCGGCAGAAATTGCTCTCGGAACCGGAATCAATCTTCCTGCTGCTCCTTTTTCCTTGCAAACTTTTTCCATTGCCATTGCATCGGCTGTTGTGTGAAATGTTACAACTAACTTCAATTCTTTTTGTCTCATTATTCAATCACTATTTCGAATTCAGAGCCTTTCTCCGTTGTTGTTGTCTTTTTCCCTTTATCTTTGGCGAACTTTTCCACATTTGTTTTCTGATGTGGTTCACTCACCAGCACTTTGATTGGACCGTTTGCATTCTTCAATGCTTCTGCGGTCATCATAAGTGGTTCTGGACAAGAAAGTCCTCTTGCATCTACTTCCTTCATATTTTTTACCTTCCTTCTTAGAATACCATACCAGTTTCTATTTATCTAGATATTTTTTATTACACTATTTTGCTGCTTCTCTCTTATTTGTGAAAGCAATGATAAATAATACAACGATGCAGATGATGCATGCCACTTTACCATTTGTTGTTACAGCTCCGGCTACGATTTCTTTTGTCTCTGCATTTACTGCGGTTCCGCTTGAAGCAAGTCCAAAGTTATGGCAAACAGCAGCCCCAACAAAAAGTCCTAATACAGTTACCGCTGAGTCTGAAGAACCTTGTCCTGCAAGGATTAACTGACGGAGCGGGCATCCGCCTGCAAGTACTGCTGCGAATCCAACTGCATACATGCCAAGAATATTCCAAAGATGTTCAGAATGTGCAATGATTCCAGGTGTATTAAATCCAGCCACGAATCTTCCAGTTGCTACATTAAATACTAACATTACAACAAAGAGTCCAGCAATAATTGTAAGTAAATCAAAGTTTTTCATAAGAATGGCATCACGGATTCCACCAGCAAAGCACATTCTTGATTTCTGGGCAACTGCTCCAAATATAAGACCACCGATCAATGACGCAATAATTGGTGCATGAACGCTTCCAGGACCAGCTTCACTGAATTTCAATAAGGATGTACATGTAAGCAGAATAAGTACAACTACCATAAGTGATGGAAGTACAACACCGCTCGTCTTGTTTGTCTCATGTGCACGTCCAAGGCTGAATCCTTTCTTAAGTGCAAATGTTCCTGTTGCTACACCGCCGATAAATCCAATAAGTGCAACCCACGCATTCAAATCACCTGCTGACATACGGATAACCATACGAAGTGGACATCCAAGGAAAATCAATGAACCAATCATAATAATCATACCAAGTATGAAACGAATCATTGGTGATGATCCTGCCGTAGAACGATATTCCTTTGTTGCAATTGAAATAAAAAATGAGCCTAATACAAGACCGATAATCTCTGGTCTTGCATACTGTACAGGTGCTGCTGAGTGCATCCCCAGAGAGCCTGCCATATCACGTACGAAGCACGCAATACAGAATGCCATATTAGCCGGATTTCCAAAATACGCCAGACATGCCGCTACAAGTCCGCAAATTACACCTGCTAACGCAAGTTTCTTCTTTGAGTCAGATAAATTCATCTCACTACCTCCTCTAATTCCTTTTGGTTAAATTATTCGTCTTCCGCCAATTCCTTCACTGCCCGAATTGCGGTTTCCACCTCTTCATCCGTGTTATAATGTGAAAAACTAAACCTCACTGCTCCTTGTTCCACGGTTCCAAGAGCCTCATGCATAAGCGGTGCACAGTGTCCCCCTGCTCTCGTAGAAATACCATATGTCATAAGAAGTTCATCACTCACTTCTGAAGAGTCATACTCACCAATATTCAGCGAAACAACTGCGCATCTCTCTGCCCCGCTGAAATCCCCATAAACTTTGACGCTTGGAATATCCTTTACCCCATTATAGAATTTCCACATCAATTCCTGCTCTCTGGCACGAATGTTGTCAATTCCTTCTTTTTCCAGATATCCAATCGCCGCATCCAGTCCTGCAATGCCATGTCCATTTAATGTTCCTGCTTCCAACGCAGTTGGCATCTCTGCCGGATGCTTTTTATTATAGGTCTGTACTCCACTTCCCCCAACTTTCAGTGGTCTTACAACCAAGCCTTCTCTTACATACATACCGCCTGTCCCCTGCGGTCCAAGCAGTCCCTTATGACCAGTGAAGCATAAGATATCAATCTGCATCTCCTGCACATCTATTGGAAATACTCCCGCCGTCTGTGAAGCGTCTACTACAAATAAAAGTCCATGCTTCTTTGCAATCTTTCCAATTCTCTTAATATCAAGTAAATTACCAGTCAGATTCGAGCCATGTGTACAGACAATCATTCTTGTATTGTCTTTGACAGCCTTTTCAAAATCATCATAATCAATCATCCCCTGGAGATTACTGTTAAGAAAAGTCACTTCCACGCCCTGTTCTTCCAGTGCATACAGTGGTCGAAGTACAGAATTATGCTCAAGTACTGTAGTAATCACATGATCCCCCGGATTCAAAGTTCCTTTCAAAGCAATATTCAGACTCTCCGTAGAATTTTCCGTAAACACAATCTGTTTCGGGTTTTCCGCATGAAAGAAATTTGCCAGACGTTCTCTCGTCTCAAATACCGTTCTGGATGCCCCAAGAGAGGCTGCATGTGCACCTCTTCCTGCATTTCCCATCGAACCCATTGCAGTCACAACCGCATCTATCACTTCCTGCGGCTTATGCATAGTCGTAGCCGCATTATCCAAGTATATCATAATCCTTCTCCTTTTATTCTCTATAATCACTCTTGTTTATAATCTTCGTTATTCATAATCATTACTATTAATTAGTATATTGCTTTTATCCTTATTCGTCTAATCAAAAAAACAAATAATAAGGCTTATCTATAGTTTTTTTCTATAGATAAGCCTTATTTTTTTAACAATACATTCCTTTTACAACTTTCACGAACCGCTCTGCTGATGTAGACAAATGATAATTCTTATTATACACCAAGTTCAAATCTCTGGCACTCGCACTACTATCTGACGAGAGCGGAAAGCAAAGCACTGCTCCGGATTCAATATCCTCCTGTGCCGCCAGTCTTGAAATCACGGTAACACCCATTCCGCTTTTCACTGAACGTTTAATCGTTTCTGAATTTTCAATACTCGCAACAACATTCAAATCTTCCATCGCAATTCCCATACTCTTCAGAAGACGTTCCGTCTCTTTTCTGGTTCCTGAGCCTTCTTCTCTCATGATAATGCCTTCCGTCTGAAGCCAGTTCAGATTCTCCTCCGTCTCTTTCAGCCCTCTGAATCTTTCGTTATTCGGTGTAATCAGAACCAATTCATCATTATAGAACGGAATATATTTACAATGCTTCTTTTCCAACACTGTACCGGTAAACCCAAGGTCTGCCATATGACTGACCACCATTTCTACTACTTTCGCACTGTCCGTCTCCATGATTTTGAACTGTTCTCTTGGGTATTTCTCATTAAATTTCGCCAAAATATCCGGAAGTAAATACTGTGCAGGAATGGTCGAGGATGCGATGGTAATGCATTTCACACCTTTCCGAGCATCAGCCGAAAACATTTCCTCTATCTTCTTTTCCAGTTCTACCATCTGATACGCATATTGATATAGTTCTTTTCCGTCCTCTGACAAACTTACTTCTTTTGTATTTCTGACAAACAGCCGTACATTCAGTTCTTTCTCCAATGAAGAAATATGTGCACTTATTGTTGGCTGCGTCAGATATAATGCTTTGGCTGCCTTTGAAAAGCTTCCGCCTTCCGCCACTTTTACAAAAGCTTCCAATTGTTTTAGATTCATAAATACGCTACCCTTTCACTTTCTCCTCCGGTCTTCTTTGTAACTTTAATACTGTCCATATATTCAAGAATCGGTTTAGCGCTCTTACGGCTGGTAGAAAACATATCTCTTACCTGCGCAATCGTAATGACATCTTCTGACTGTAAATGTGTTAAAATTTTCTGTTTTGCTTCATCCATCAAAGTTGCCAGTGTGAACATCTCATCGTTAATTCTCACGCACTGCCCCTCATCCATCATCATAAGCATAACATCCTCAGCCGTTGCTCTCGGTATTTTCCCAAGGTCAATTTCTGAGAATCTTACAAAATCATAACCCGCTTTTTCAAAGGTTGTCCGAAGCAGCTTCTCTACAGCCTGATAGTTCGCATCTTTCGGAACTTCATAACCCGGGAGCTGTAAATACTCTTCTTTTCTTCCCAGTTTATTTTCTTCTACCATTCGTTCAATATAAGCATCGAATACGATTGGTTTAACTTTCTTCAAATAGGTATTATGAATTTCTGCTTTTTTCATACCATACCGATATGGATGCTTCTCATGATAAGCTTTTAATGCCGCAAGAATCTTCTCACGCACTTCAAACTCACTGTCCTGATGCCATAAATAAACATCCTTCTTCATTGGGAACACCAGAATTCGTCCCTCAGTCTGCAGCTCGTCAAGGTATTCTTGTAATTCGTCTACCGAATGGGCTGTCACCTTGGCAAGCTCTGCAAGTGTAATCATGGTATCTGCATAATCTTTAATCTGCAGTTCCATAACATCTCCCAATGAACCAGATTCTTTTCTCTTCAGTTCTTCTATCGTCTTTTCGTCAAATCGTCTCTTTCGAACCGGATTCGGTTCCAAGATTACACCACCGCCTATGGTTTCCATAGGAGAATAAAATCTGACTACAAAACGGTCACCACGCTTTACCGCTATTTCTTCTTCCAGACGGAATTGTACTAATCCGCTCTCGCCGGGTCCGATTTCTTCTTTGTCAAGCAATACTGCTCTACACAAAATTTCACTTGTTCCCGTGTATAAATGCAGTCTTTCATGATTTTTCAGAATTCGCATAGAACTCGGCAGAATGGAAATCTTCGCATCCAGAAGTTCTGTATTTTTCATATTATTCTTCGGGGCAATGACGCAGCCTCGACGAATTTCGCTCTTTTTAATATTAGACAGATTGATTGCTACACGCTGACCCGCATAACATCTCTCCTGGTCCACACCGTGAACCTGAATATTTCTAATCTTGCACTCCTTACCGATTGGATACATTTCAAGAACATCATCTTTGGAAATACTTCCAGAAATCAGTGTTCCCGTAATAACTGTTCCAAACCCGGACAACGAAAACGCTCGGTCAATTGGAAGTCTCGGAATCGTATGAATATCTTTTTCCTTCACTTCATCCTTCATGACATGTTCAATTGTATCAACCAGTTCATCCAGTCCCTGACCCGTTGCTGCGGAAACTCGTACTACAGGAGCATTTTCCAAAAAGGTGCCTTCCAGCTCCTCGCGCAGCTCTTCTTCCACCAGTTCAATCCAGTCTTCTTCCACTAAATCGCACTTGTTCAATACAATGATACTCTTTTCCATGCCAAGAAGTCCCAGAATATCAATATGTTCCCGCGTCTGTGGCATAATACCTTCATCTGCAGCCACAACCAGTAAAACAAGATCCATCCCGATAACTCCGGCAACCATGTTATTAATAAACTTCTCATGTCCTGGAACATCAATGATTCCGACACGGTCACCATTCTTCAAATCAAAATAGGTAAACCCTAAATCAATGGTAATACCACGTCGTCTTTCTTCTTCCCATCGGTCGGTATTCCGTCCGGTAAGAGCCTTGATTAATGTTGTTTTTCCGTGGTCGATATGACCTGCCGTTCCGATGATAATGTTCTTCATTAAATCAATTCTCCCATCATTTGTACAATCTGTTTAAACCAACGTGATTCAATAGTTCTCACATCCAGATAAATCGTATCGTTCGCAGTTCTCGGAATGATAGGCACTTCCAGATGGCGCATTTCTTCTTCCAGTTTCGGTACGCTGATATTGTGAGGTTTCACAGTAACAGCCATACTCGGAATCCGTTCCAGTGGAAGTGAGCCTCCGCCAATCTGGGATTCACATTCTTCCAGTCCAAAATCCGCCTCCAGTCCCGCACGATTCAGCATATTCTTTAAGCTGCGTGCCCGTACTGTCACTTCTTCCTTCGTCTCATGGATCATACGTAGTACCGGAATATTCTGAATTGCCTTTTCTTCTGACAGATATTCCTGTAATACCAGTTCCAGTGCAGTCGCTGTAAATTTATCAATTCGAAGTGCACGGGTAAGCTGATTCTTCTTCATCATATCGATATACTTCTTCTTACCGATGATAATTCCCGCCTGCGGGCCGCCCAGAAGCTTGTCTCCGCTGAAACAGACCACATCTGCTCCATTCTTAATAGAGTCCTGAACTGTTGGTTCATAAGTCAGACCATATTTGCTTAAATCGACCAGCACACCGCTTCCCAAATCTTCGATTAACGGAAGCTCCCGTTCTTTCGCAAGAGGTGCTAAATCTGCTATGGTAACTGTATCCGTAAAACCTACAATACGATAATTACTGGTGTGCACTTTCAAAAGTGCTTTTGTATCTTCCGTAATTGCATCTTCATAATCAGAGTAATGGGTCTTATTAGTTGTTCCCACTTCAACAAGTGTGGCACCACTCTGCTCCATTACATCCGGAATACGGAACTTTCCACCAATTTCCACCAGTTCTCCACGGGAAACAACTACTTCTCCACCTTTTGCCATAGAGCTTAAAATCAACATCACTGCTGCTGCATTATTATTTACAGCCATGGCAGCTTCTGCTCCTGTAAGTCTGCACAACAGTTCTTCAAAGTGAGAATATCTTTCTCCGCGCTTTCCCGCTTCCAGATTATACTCAAGATTAGAATATCCTGTAACTATATTTGACAACTTTGCCATATGTTCCTGACTGATTGGGGCCCTTCCAAGATTCGTATGAAGAATCGTTCCTGTTCCATTGATCACCATACGCATATTCGGTGTATTTACTTTCTTGACATAGCGTAATATCTGTTCAGTCAGTGATTCAATTCTATCCAAAGCGGCTTTCTCGTCTTCACAAGTACCAATATATGCACGCAGTCCTTCCATTTCCTCGCGGATTGCTTCCATCACAATCTCGCGTCCGTATTCTTCGATTGCATTCTGGATTTCCTCTTTTTCCAAAAGAATATCTACCTTCGGAATACTGCGGTATAATAAGTTTTTATTCATGTCTATCCTCTTCTAAAAATGTTTTTCACATAAACCGTCAAATCCGCCTTCTAATGAAGACGGATTAATTTGTCACTCTTCTCAGTTACCGTACCGATAATGGATACCTTCGTGTCTAAGTGCTTCTTCTCAAACTCTTCCATTACCGCTTCCACGTACTGCGGTTCTACACTAAGCAAAAGGCCGCCAGATGTCTGTGGATCATAAAGTAAATCAATAAAGTGTTCTTCTACTTTCTTTGTCTCAACCTTGTCGATTGAATATCCACGATTCTTATATGCTCCGGCAGGAATCAGTCCCATCTTCGCATATGCCTCCGCCTCATCAAAATAAGCAATATCGTGAACATTCAGCTCAAAAGTTACTTCACTGGCTTCTGCCATTTCTACGCAATGCCCTAAAAGTCCGAATCCCGTAATGTCTGTACATGCATTTACCGGATATCCGTCTACAACTTCCTTCGCTTTCTTGTTCAAAGACGCCATAACGGTCTCCACTTCCTTGATTGCCTTATCTGATGCCATCTCTGCCTTAATTGCTGTATTAATAATACCGCTGCCAACCTGCTTGGTTAAAATCAAAACATCACCCGGCTTACAGCCGTAGTTTTTATAAATCTTGTCTGGATGAACAAATCCGGCTACGCATAAACCATACTTTGGTTCATCGTCCTGAACAGAATGTCCACCTACCAGAACAGCTCCCGCTTCTTTTACCTTATCGGCTCCACCGGCGAGAATATCACCGAGAATCTCCGGATCTAAGCAGTTCGGGAATCCGACAATATTAAGTGCAATCTTCGGAACGCCTCCCATCGCATATACATCGCTCAGGGAATTTGCTGCCGCTATCTGACCAAACATATAGGGATCGTCAACTATTGGAGTGAAGAAGTCAACTGTATGAATCATTGCGATATCATCCGTCACCTTATAGATTGCTGCATCATCTGATGTTTCAATTCCAACTATAAGATTGTCGTCGTGAAACCGAGGTAACTTACCCAGAACCTGGGCAAGGGTCTCCGGACCAATCTTAGCCGCTCACCCTGATGTTTTTGCCAACTGTGTCAATTTAACATCTTTCTTGCTTATCATTTTACAAAACCTCTCCTATTATCTTAAGGGGTAATGATCTTTCCTGCCTCATCCATAGCTTCTACAATGCTATACATGTTAGTAACAGATCCTACCGCCAATTTGTCTTTCACTTCATAATAATCTAAGCAAGTACCACATGTCAAGATTTCTACGCCCTGAGCTTCCAAAGATTTTAAATCTTCCAGTACTTCAGAACCTTCAATTGTAAGTGTTGCACCACCATTATAGAACAGCATCTTCTTTGGAAGTGTATCAAGCTGTGTGATTGCATAAATGAATCCTTTAATTAAAACTTTTCCTAATGCATCATTTCCGCTTCCCATGCGGTCTGATTTTACAACAACAATTGTATTATTTCTCATATCTGGTGTACACTCCTCACAAACTTCATTTGCAGCAGCCGGTGCGCCCTGCATTTTAATTACTACTTTATATTCTTTTTCAGCAATCTTCTCAGAGCTTACTTCTCCGCCCTGGTCTTTTGCCATCTTTGTAACATTCTGAACTGCAATTTCATTGTCAACCAGAACTTCAATTGTCTCAGGTCCTGTAAGAGCCTGCATTGCTTTCTTAGTTTTAACAACTGGAATCGGGCAGTTATCACCCATTGCATTTACTGTAACCATAATCGATTACCTACCTTTCTTCTTTTTGTAGTCCCCTACTTCTTCACTTATAGAAACATTCTATCACTGTTTATGTATAAGGTAAACCATTTATTTTATAAATTTTAATTTATATTAATAGATATTATCTATAATTAATTCTGCAAATAGATTTTCCCTTGTCCTGTATGGATTTTTTCTGTATACTGATTAATAGACAACATAGTTGAAACTTTTGACACTAGCATCATTTTATGAAATAACAGATGAAAATTTTGATAAAGAAAGGATTTTATATATGTGGATAGCAGATGGATGGAAGGATTATGAAGTAATTGATACTTCAAAAGGTGAAAAATTAGAGCGTTGGGGACAATATTTACTGGTTCGCCCAGACCCGCAGGTCATCTGGGATACTCCTAAGACAAACCGTGGATGGAAAAACCGAAACGCACATTATCACCGCAGCCAGAAGGGTGGCGGTGAATGGGAATTCATTGATTTACCAGAGCAGTGGCAGATTCACTACAAGGATTTAACATTTAACTTAAAACCTTTTAGTTTCAAGCACACTGGACTATTCCCGGAGCAGGCAACCAACTGGGACTGGTTTTCTGAGAAAATCAAAAATGCCGGACGTCCTGTCAAGGTATTGAACTTATTTGCCTACACCGGAGGCGCAACGCTTGCAGCCGCAGCTGCAGGAGCGCAGGTCACTCACGTAGATGCTTCCAAAGGAATGGTCGCATGGGCAAAAGAAAATGCTGCTTCTTCCGGACTTCAGGATGCACCAATCCGCTGGCTCGTAGATGACTGTGTGAAATTTGTAGAACGTGAAATCCGCCGAGGCAACCATTATGACGCTATCATCATGGACCCTCCATCTTATGGCCGTGGTCCAAAGGGTGAAATCTGGAAAATCGAAGATGCCATTCATCCACTGATTAAGCTTTGTACCAAGATTTTATCGGATGACCCACTTTTCTTCCTAATTAACTCTTATACGACAGGTCTTGCACCTGCCGTACTGACTTATATGCTTTCCACAGAGTTAAAACCATGGAACGGTCATGTAGATTCTCAGGAAATTGGTCTTCCTGTTTCTTCCAACGGTCTGGTCCTCCCTTGCGGTGCAAGTGGAAGATGGGAACGATAAGATTAGGAAAGAATTTTATTAATAGAATGTGCCTTGGCACATTCCAGCGCCTGCGGTGGTCGCTTGCGACATCTACTTTGTTCACCGCAGTACGCATCCTCGCGGAGCGTTTTATCTATTAGGAAAGAATTTTCCTAATAGATAAATAAAAACCACGCTGTGTTTCGGCACAACGTGGTTTTTGTTTTCCAGCATTAGATTTCTCTTGTATATTTTTTCAGGAATTCTACTTCCTCTTCATTCAAATATGGAGATACTTTTTCAAATACTTCTTTATGATAGTTATTCAGGTATTTCTTATCTTCGGCTGTCATCATTTCCGGATTCAGCGCATCCAAATCCATTGGTACATACGTGATAGTATCGAAATACATGAACTGTCCATATTCATTTGCTTCACCTTCACGGACAAGAAGTTCATTTTCCAGACGGATACCATGGGAACCTTCAATATAAATACCCGGTTCGTCTGTAATTACCATGCCTTCCTGCAGCACATCTGTTTCTCCCTCGCGATACTGGAAACGGAATCCAGCAGGGCCTTCATGGATGTTAAGCAGATATCCCACACCATGACCGGTTCCGTGATTGAAGTTCAGTCCTCTCTCCCAAAATGGCTGTCTTGCAAGCACATCCAGATTCATTCCAGTGCAACCCTTCAAAAATTTTGCATTCGCAAGTCTTAAGTTACTCATAGCAACTAAAGTGAAGTGGTCTTTCATAAACTGTGGTACTTCACCAAGTGCATAGGTACGTGTAATATCCGTAGAGCCTTCGTAGAAGCCTGCTCCCGTATCTGTAAGGAACAATTCGCCTTCTTTTAATTCCACATTGGTCTCAGGTGTAGAAGAATAATGACACATTGCACTATGTGCACCGTAAGACGAAATCGGTCCAAAACTTGGGCGAATAAAATTGCCCATCTCTACACGGAATTCATCCAGTTTATCCGAAGCACTCATCTCAGTAATCGTCATTTTTCCAACATTTTCCTTCAGCCACTTCATAAAACGAACATGTGCTACGCTGTCTTTAATCTGTGCTTTACGAATGTTTTCAATTTCCACTTTATTCTTCAGGCATTTAAACAAAATTTCTGGATTTCTTGCTTCTACCTTCTTTACATTTTCCGGAATATTATTATAAAGTGCATAATTCAGTCGCACCGGATCAATCAGCAGAGAGGCTTCTTCATTTACACTCTTAATATCTTCATAAATCGCATTGTATGGGTGGAATACGACTCCGTCTTTTTCCAGTTTTCCTCTTAGTTCTGCTGAAAACTTATTTTCATCCACATACAAATCTGCTTTGTCCATCGTAATCACCATGTAAGAAAGCACCAATGGGAAGAAGTCAATGTCATTTCCACGGATATTCAGTGTCCAGCAGATGTCATCCAATGTGGTAAGCACATGGGCTGTTGTTCCCGCCTTCTTCATTTCTTCACGAATACGTCCAAGCTTGCTTTCTACAGATTCGCCTGTATATTTTTCTTCCAGTTCAAATACAGGTTCTGTGGAAAGTGCCGGTCTGTCTTCCCAGATGGCATCAATCAAATCATAATCATAAATAATTTTTCCATGCTTTTTATCCACGATTTCTTTATAGGCTTTTCCATCACCCATAGAAACTACACGTCCGTCAAACCCAAGAACTCCATTTTCAGGGAATTCATTTTCCAGATACTCCAAGATTTTAGGAACCCCAAGTTCTCCCATTTTCATCAATTCTACTGTGGTATCTTTCAACTGGCCTGCTGCCTGCACAAAATATCTTCCATCGGTCCACAAACGAGCCTCTTTGGTTGTAATTATCGCAGTTCCTGCTGAACCGGTAAATCCGGTAATAAACGCACGCGCTTTAAAATGTTCTCCTACATATTCACTCTGGTGAAAATCTGCTGTCGGTACAATATAAAAATCAATACCATGTTCTGCCATCTTTTCACGTAATTTTGAAATTCTCTCTGCAACACGCATTTTCTTTTCCTCCGTTTATTTCTTTTTTTATGATATCAGGTTCCAAAAATCTGAATCCAAGCCCTTAGGCCCTCCTCAATATGAACCTGTTTCTACCTGAATCTTCGGTTTCTCTTCTCATTATCATTCCAGTTTCCGATTACTTCATTTACACTGGAAACCGTGATAAATGCATTCGGGTCAATCTGATGCACATACTGGATCAATTTGGCATACTCATATTTTTCCAATACACTGACCACTTCCATACGCTTCTCACTGCTCATTCCACCAAATGCCTCATACATGGTAGCACCTCGGTTCAAATCATATACTATGTATCGCGCCAGTTCCTGATATTCCTTGGAAATGACACACACACGCTTTCTACTGTGGAAACCATTGATAAAGTTGTCCAAAAGCACACCGCCCATGTAGGTACCTATCAGACTGACAATCAAGGTCTTGGAATCTGAAACAAAAATAGAAGTCGCAGCAGTCACATATCCCGCAAGTGCACTGGCTTTGCCAATTTCCATATAGAAAAACTTGTTGAGTAATTTTGCCACAATATCAAGTCCACCCGAAGAAGCATTGATATTAAAAAGCATTGCCTGTCCTAAGCTCATAATCAATACATAACCGCAGGCGTCCAAAAACTGGTCGCCTGTAAGTGATTGCATATTTGGAGTGACAATTTCAAATATACGGAGATAAACCGGTAATAAAATCGCAGAAATAACAGTCTTTGCACCGAATTCTCTTCCGATAAATATGAATCCTATTACCAGTAAAATACCATTTGCTATAAAAGTCAGTGCTGACATCGGAAGCGGCACAAAATTCGAAAGTACAACCAGAAATCCTGACATACTACCAATCGCCAGCTTCCCAGGCATCAGGAAATAATAAACCGCAATCGACACAATAAACATTCCTACTACTAACACGTAGAGGTCTTTCCATGTAATTTTCTCTTTCATCGTTCTTCTCCCATTCCTAGTCTCGAGGAAATACACTCTGTCTATATAGTAACACTTTTCTCTGAAAAGTCTAACATTTATTTTTATGATATCATAATATGCGAATTGTTTTTTAAATAGCGCAGAAGTCCCTCGCAGCCTTCTACCACATCTTTGTAAGTCTCGTCAAAATTGCCTGTATACCAAGGGTCTGCAATAGACTCCCCTTTCCGTTCCGTAAAGTCCAGTAACTTGTATACCTTGTGTTCCGGGTCTTGTCCAATAATCCGCATCAGATTCCGCACATTATTCGAATCCATTACAATCAGATAATCATAATTGTCATAATCTTTCTTCGTCACCTGAACTGCTCGGTGGTCCTCACATGGGATTCCTACCTCCGCAAGCTTCCTGCGGGTGCCATAATGAACACCATTGCCAATCTCCTCACGACTGGTTGCGGCAGACGAAATATAAAATTCAGAAGCAATGCCGCGTTCACGGACCATATGCTTCAAGACCATCTCGGCCATGGTGGAACGACATATGTTGCCGTGGCAAACAAATAATATTTTTATCATATTCTTATATCTCCTTAAATCGTCATATTTCCTTATATTTAAAGGCTTTTTACAACTTTCATTTTTCTTGTAGTTTCTATATCTTTTTATAAATTCTCATATTTTGGCAGTCAAAAGTTGTAAAATAAGTTGTAAAACTACCTCTATTTTACAACTTTACAACTTACCGATTGCAGACTTCTTTCATTTCTTTTTGAATATCATCAAAGTCCAAGTGCGTGTATGTATTCAGCGTGACACCTATATCTGAATGTCCCATAATTTTCTGCAATGTTTTAGGGTTCATTCCCGACTTTGCCATATTAGAACAAAAAGTATGTCGGCAAACATGAGGTGTGATTTTGGGTAATTCTTGTTTATATATTTTATTATACTTCTCGCAAATATGCTGAAAATATTTTTCCCAATGCAAAGCAACCATCGGCATATCATTTTTATCTAAATACAGAAAACCACTTTTACCGTCTATCACAGGTTCTAATTTTAACTTTTTACGATTTTGAATAATCTTATGGAAACACGCTTTTACCTCATCAGTCATAGGCCCAAGCCTTGTACCGCTGTCTGTCTTTGTGTCCTCAATGATATATTCCATGTTTCGCTTACGTTGCAACTGATGGTTGACATTGATAACGCCTTTTTCTAAATCAATATCAGAAATCGTCAGTCCAACAAATTCAGAAATGCGAAGCCCTGTCTTAAATAGAATGTAAATCCCCTCATAATACTTACTAAAATGCTTATCCTGCTTCACAAACTCAAGAAAAGCTCTCTCCTGCTTTCTTGTAATGGCTTCTCTTGTTACGCTATCATTAACAACCACTGTTGCAAGCTGAAACTCAAAAGGGTTCTTTCGTATCAAATCATCATCAACAGCCATTTGAAATGCTGGTCTTACAACACCACGGATAGAGTGAATACTGCTATATCCTCTACCGTCTGCCTGTAATTTAATGAGCCAGCCTTTTGCGTCTGATAGTTTTACCTTGTCAATTCGTTTCTTTCCAAAGGCTTCTTTGGCAATGATATTGATAACAAATTTATAGTTTGCTTCTGTATTATGCCTTACGCCTGTTTTCTGTGAAATATATTTTTTCACAAGTTCCAAGACTGTCATATCTCCACCCGAAGAAACAATATCGTCTTCTAAATCTTTGTGTATCTGCTTCTCTTTATCCCGTAAAGGAATATCGTCTTTTGCTCCCTGTGGAACGGTATCAGTTTTTACCAGTTTCCAACTATACACATATTTCACATTCCCAGCATTATCTACATACTTATACATATATCTTCCGTCTTTACGTTGACTCTCTCCATTGCGTAAAACACGGTTTTTATTGTCCCGTCTTTTCTCGCTCATTTTCGCCCCTTTCCACTTCTGAAAGAGTCCCGATATGACTTGTTCTCATCATAACATATGCCAGCTCCTTTTTCACTAGATTGCGTCCAATTTATCAATGACCTGTTCAAACTGTCGGCGTTTAATCTGTATGCGATTACCATTCATAATAAGCCAGCCAGCGTCCTTGTTTTCCTCTGCTAATCGTCTTAACTTATTTTCTCCGATACGGAAATATTTTGACGCTTCTTCAATGGTAAGCGTGTATTTTTCCCATACGGGAATATCCCGTGCATTACTCATAAAACACCCCCTCGTTTTCGATTACATCTGATATACCCGTACACATCTGCTTCACAAGCATTTCCTGCTTTTCAGAGAGGTGAGTACATTCATCAATCGTTTTCATGTATTCTGATCCTGTCAGTCTGTCGATTTCCTCTATCATCACAATGGACGACATGACCTGTCTTTCCAGCCATTGCAGAGTACGTTCCATGTTGACAGGTATAGGATTCATTTCAAAAGGTAAACTATCATGGGAAATAAATATCTCCCACAACGGATAGTCAGGAAATTCTACGAAATCGGTAATGAGATAAAACACCAGCCCATGAGGGTTATAGGTCAATAACAGTTCCTCAACTGCCTGTACCGCCTTTTTGTCCCGCAGACGAATTTCAAAACGATTGATGATATCCGTACATTTCTTTTTCGTTGCCTGTTCCTTTTGCTTTTCATACAAGCAGAAATATTTCGTGCTTGCCTTTGAACCGATATAAAGTGTGCTTGCTAAATCACATTTTTTTCTGCTTAGTTTACCGCCTTGCACATTTTCATAGTTTTTACACCGACATTCCGCACCACCACTTTTATATTTTTCAGCCAAGACGGGAATATCCAGCAGACCGCACATATCGTTGATTGCCAAATCAAAACGTCGGATAACACCACCACAGTCAAGACAACGGTTTAAGAATGAATACCAATCCCTGCTCTGTGCCCGTAAGACATATTCCATGTTGCGTGAGCCTGCTCCTTTTAATTCCAAGAATACGCCCACGTGTTCATCATCAGAAGCCATGACCTTGATTTCCCCGTAAGCGTAATGCTCCTTATAGCCATAATACCCATAGTCATAGTGGATAAAATAGTCTGCTTTTATTCCAAGCACCTTTCGGATAATTTCCAATGCGTCAGTCGTTGGAAAACGGACAGACAGATAATCAACAAGCAGATAAAAAGGCTTATCACAGACATAGTAATTCAGACAACGCAGAATAATATTTTGTGTTTCCTTGCTGGCGTTGGCTTTTCCATTCTCAAAGCGATTGATACTATATCTTGATACATGGGTAAGACTTGCTAGTTCTCTTTGTGAAAGACCGCTGGCAAGACGTTTGTTCTTCATTTCAAGTGCAAATTCCAAATTGTCCATTGTATTCCTCCAATCCCACAATAGCCTTGAAATACCTGTAAACTGCCCTTCAAAAAGTGTGATATGCACTATCTTCTTAAAACTCCTTATTATTCCGTACAGCTTTGGGGTTGTATGGTTTTGACTTGTCTTTTGTAAAATAGTGCCCCCCTGTTAGATAACGGGGGCACAGTTAAGGCTCGCAGGCTCGCCAGCCGACAAAGCATTTCTTCACCTTGACACAAGGTGTCATGGCGGTAAGCCTGAGAGGCTTCCGCCACCGTGTCAGAAATACTTTGTCAGCCAGTCCTCTTTTGTCTTTTCTAACAAGTTCCATTTCAACCGATATTCATATCTACGGGTTTAATCAGATAGGTATTTCTTTTTGAATGTTTTTGTATTTCATTCTATTGTGCTTATTCAATTACAAGAACATAGTAATTCTTATATGCTTATTTGTCAATATCTTTTTTTATCTTTACAAATCATATTAAGCATGATAGACTTACAATAGCGAAGATATAACGAGATATGGAGGGTTATACAATGAAAATAAGCCATTTAGGAAATAATATACAGACCATAAGAAAATTTAGAGGAATGAAACAACAGGAGCTTGCGGACAAAATCGGTATCAATATGCAAAGCCTTTCCAAGATTGAAAGAGGGTTGAACTATCCTGCTTATGAAACGCTGGAAAAGATAATGGAAGTGCTGGACGTAACGCCGAATGAATTGTTATCGGGAGAATGGAAGTATGTTAATCAGTCCGAAAAAGAAGTTTGTCAGTTTTTGAGAGCAGAGGAACGTCTAAATGCAGAACTAAAACACGGACATTATGATAACTTCTTTGACAGCGAGGAAGAATGGCTGGAATATGAGTTAGAAAAGTTACGGGAATACATTACAGATTATATCAACGGAAAGAGCATTGAAGCGTCCGACCTTTACCCAATCAAAGAATTTATCCAGCATTTGAAATTCCAAAAACTACTAGACCGTTATGATGATTTATACAGCATGGATATGTTTGGGGAAAGCATAGAGGGACATAAGTATAAGACACCTTATCAAGTTGTGAAAATGATAAATCCCAATTCAAAAGAAGATATGGAACTGTTACGGGAAGTATTAAGGAATAACCATTTTGATGATGAGGACGAGTAATCTTTTTTCCTCTTTGTAGAAGATACAGCAAACAAAAAGCCCAGTAAAGAGTGCAAAGCACCACCAATGGTGGCAAGGCTCTTGACAGGGCTTTTTCTTTTCTGTGTTAGATAATCAAGAGGAAAAAAGAAGTAAAGAATTTTAATCATCTACGATTATCAAATTACTTTTATATTTGATTTTTCCTGATAAGACATCATCATAAAATTGTTGTTTTGAATTGATATAGTCAATACACTCCTGTACTTCCTGTAATTTTTCTTCCAGTAATTCCTTTTTCTTATCTAATATAATTTTGCGTTTTGGAATAGAATTTTCACCCTCTAAGCACAAACCTACATATTCTTTCATTTCTGCAATACCCATACCACATCTTTTTAAGCAGGATAAACTTTCAATCCATGCGACATCTCTTTCATCAAAAACTCTGTAATTATTTTCACTTCGCTTTACATTTGGGACTAATCCCTCGTTACAGTAATATTTTAAGGTTTCGTATTTCATACCCGTTAATTTGCATACTTCCTTCATTGAATACATAATTTTTCTCCTTTTTTTCAAAAAAGTATTGACCGGTAGTTACTACCGAGTTTTACAATGTCATTGTACTTGAAAAAGAAGAAAAAAACAAGGAGTGATAAATAATGGAATATGTAACATTAAGCAACGGAGTCAAAATGCAAAAATTAGGTTTTGGTGTTTTTCAAATACCAAAAGAAGATTGTGAGCGTTGTGTACTTGACGCAATCAAGGTCGGCTATCGTCATATTGATACAGCCCAATCTTATTTCAATGAGGCGGAAGTAGGAAATGCTATTGAAAAATGTGGCGTTCCAAGAGAAGAACTTTTTATTACTACAAAAGTATGGATTGACAATTATGGATATGAAAAAACAAAACAGTCAGTTCTAAACTCTATGAAAAAGTTGAAAACGGATTATCTTGATTTAGTATTACTACATCAGCCTTTTTCAGATTATTATGGAGCATACAGAGCCTTAGAAGAACTATATAAGGCTGGAAAAATTCGTGCAATCGGTGTTAGTAATTTCTATCCCGATAGATTAGCCGACATGGTTGCATTTAACGAAATACCGCCACAGGTTAATCAAGTGGAAACAAACCCACTTCATCAGCAGATAACAGCACAGGAGAATATGATAAAAAGAAATGTGCAAATGGAGGCATGGGCTCCTTTTGGAGAGGGAAGAAACGATATGTTTACAAATCCAATCCTTAAAGAAATAGGAGCAAAATACAAAAAATCCGTTGCACAAGTAATTTTACGCTGGCTTATGCAAAGGAATATAGTAGCCCTTGCAAAATCAACGCATATTGAGAGAATGAGAGAAAATTTTGAAATTTTTGACTTTCAATTATCCGAACACGATATGAAAATCATTAGTGAATTAGATACGAATACAAGTTTATTCTTTAATCATCAGACACCAGAAGCTGTTGATATGTTTGTTAATATGATTATTGAAAGAAAGGGGAAAATTTAATGCGTAAAATCTTAACCTATATTCTTACCTTATCTTGTGTATTAGGGCTTACAGCGTGTAATAACGGTACAAAACCCGAACCGCAAAAGGAAATTCAATCACAATCAGATACTTCTCAAAATACCCTTGTAGTATATTTTTCTATGCCCGAAACAACAGATAGTGAAAATATGACTGAGGAAGAAGATAATAGTACAGTTGTCATAGACGGAGAAGTTATGGGGAATACACAGTATGTTGCTATGGAAATTCAAGAAAAAATGAATGCGGATATATTCCGCATTGAACCCGAAACATCATATACAACGAACCATGAGGAACTTGTAGACATAGCTTCACAAGAACAGGAAGAAAATGCTCGTCCAGCAATAAAGGATAAAATTTCAGATTTTGAGCAATATGACACAATTTTTGTAGGGTATCCTATTTGGTGGTCAGATTTACCTATGATTATGTATTCTTTCTTTGATGAATACGATTTTAGTGATAAAACTATTATTCCGTTTAGCACACATGGCGGAAGTGGACTTGCAGACACAATCAGCACAATTCAAGAATTAGAACCTAATGCGAATGTATATGAACAGGGGTTATCTATTTCACGAAATGATGTCGAAAATTCATCAGAAGAAATTAGTCAATGGTTAGAAAAAGTTAGCAAAGAATAGGAGTTCATTATGAGAAAAAATGTTTTAGTTTTATCGGGAAGTCCCCGAAAAAATGGAAATTCAGATATGTTATGTGATGCTTTTGTAAAAGGTGCTGAAAAGGCAGGACATCTCATAGAAAAAGTCTTTATACAAAACAAAAAGATTTTTCCATGTTTAGCTTGTTATGGTTGCAGAAATACACATTTATGTGTTCAAAAAGATGATATGGGAGAAATCCTAGAAAAAATGGTACAAGCTGAGGTTATTGTATTAGCCACACCCGTTTATTTTTATTCATTAAGCGGACAATTAAAAACATTGATTGACCGCACATTACCACAATACACACAAATTGCCAATAAAGATTTTTATTTTATGGCTACAGCTGCTGCTGGGAAAAAATCTATGGAGCGGACAATGGACGCTTTAAGAGGTTTTACCGATTGCTTACCAAATGCTAATATCAAAGGATATGTTTATGGTGCAGGCGTTTATGAAAAGGGAGAAATTGAAAATACCTCTTATTTGAAATTGGCTTATGATATGGGGATAAATTCATAGGAGGTCATTATGAATACATTAGAAGAAATCACAAAAAGTTGTCCTTTTCCAATCGGATATGAAAACATTGAATATGAACAGTATTTTGCAGGAAAAAGTTATTTATATCCCTTGTCCTCTGAACAAGTAAGTATTGCCAATGTAACTTTTGAACCTGATTGTCGTAATCACTGGCATATTCATCATGGTGGCGGTCAAATTCTTCTTTGTACCGCAGGAAACGGATATTATCAAGAATGGGGAAAAGATATTGTGGAACTTCATGCAGGAGATGTTGTAAATATACCAGCAGAAGTAAAGCATTGGCATGGAGCAACAAAAAATAGTTGGTTTTCACATATCGCAATATCTGTTCCTTGTGAAAATGGCTATTGTGAATGGCTAGAAGAAGTGGAAAAAGAAAACAAATAAATTTGAATATCTACGAATATTAGGCTCGTACAAACGATATGTTTTGTGCGGGCTTTTTTCTTGCTCTCTTTTCCATATTTCCAAAGTTATAGACGGTTTTCCGTTTATATATTTCAGCGTATGCGGAAAGGGGGGTGAGATTATGAACACATCTTCTTTTGAGCATATTGTTAGAATACAATTCAATGCTTTGATGATAACTGTTATTAAATGCACAGTAAAAAGCAAGCACAGGCAGTTTGCAAGACATTCCAAACATGAAATTTTATTCTGTGAAATATCAGACATGAAAAATATTGAGTGTGGAACAGAGGATAACTATTCTTGTGATTATATTTCTTTTGCAGTCTTGAATTATACAATCCAAGTATCAAATGAGAAACTTGCTGTTGCTTTGCACAAGTTATCGAGTAAAGAGCGTGATGTAATTCTATTACGCTATTTTCAAAGCATGAGCGACCAAGAAATTGCAGAATTGTATCATGTATCACGTTCTGCTATTTATCGCAGAAGAAATAATGGATTGAAGAAGCTGAAAACGCTATTGGAAGAAAGGAATTAAACCAATGAAAAAAGAATATGGCTATCCTACATTAGAAGTAATATGTAAAGCGTCTGCTGGAAATGAAACTGCCATAAGAGAAATTTTGAAGTTTTATGACGCTTATATTTGCAAATTATGCTTGCGTCCGTTTTACCACTCTGAAAGTGGTAAAATTACTATGCAGGTTGATGAAGAATTAAAAGGACAAATTCATACAGAAATGATGAAAGCAATCTTGAAATTTGAAATCAGAGTGAAGTAATCACAATCGACAAATGAAAAAATGGGGGATACACGGTATTGTGCTATCTCCCATTTCAGTCATATCGGAACACTTTTCAAAAGTTGTAAAATCGTTGTAATGTACTCTCCTATTGTGAGGAAAACCGCATAAAATAAGGAGATTTAGACAAAAGAGAAAGTCCTTCCATGACAAACAAAGACAAAGCACTGGCACTCATTAACACATTTGCAACTGGTGATACAGATGCAGCAAAAAATTTACTGGCTGAGGGATATATTCAGCACAATCTGGCTTATGGTACAGGCAGAGATGCTTTTTTAGGCTCTGTGACTTATCTCGCATCCGCACCGGTAAAAACAACTGTCAACAACATTCGTGCATTTGAAGATGGCGACAAAGTTTTCTTACAGACTGTTTATAATTTTGCAGGTGCTGGCGAGCAGGTAGCATTCGATATTTTCCGCTTTGACAGCAACGGAAAAATTGCTGAGCATTGGGATAATCTTGCTGCAAAAGTCGAGCCGAATCCATCAGGACATACACAGATTGACGGTACCATGGAAAAAGAACTTGTAAATACAGAAGAAACACGCAAAATTGTCTCTGCGTTTGTAGGTGATGTTCTCCGTGGCGAGCATCCGGAAAAGCTGACTAGCTATTTTGATGGAGATACTTATATTCAGCACAACACAGGAATTGCGGATGGGCTTTCTGGTCTCGGAGCAGCGCTTGAAGCTCTTGGAAAACAGGGCATTCAGATGATTTATGATAAAACTTATCAGGTACTTGCAGACGGAAATTACGGTCTTGCTGTAAGCGAAGGCTCTTTTGGTGGTACTCATACAAGTTACTACGATCTTTTCAGAGTTGAAAACGGTAAGATTGCCGAGCATTGGGATGTAATGGAAACCATTGCTGATGAATCCACATGGCAGAACCAGAATGGAAAATTCTAATAAATTTTAATAAAAGTCCTCCTTCAAAAATAGTAAGGGGGACTTTTATCATATATTTTTAGCATGCAATATCCATGTTGTGAAAATCCGTCATTCCATGTTACGAGTGGCAGAAC
>OIZO01000576.1_pt1 | contig 23467 bp, 20 predicted proteins | sample 1588551 | NCBI WGS metagenome assembly OIZO01 (sample SAMN03283271) | human gut metagenome | biome: human-associated habitat; material: feces | host: Homo sapiens | place: Peru | collected 2012 | reverse complement strand
CCGTCATATCAGGCGGAGAGAAAGGCACATTACGCAATTTCATTGTCATAATATGTATGTTTAAATAAATTATTCTTCTATACTTTTATTGTATGCCACGTTGTAACCATTCTTTCAGTAATGTATGCATCAGCTAATCGTACCGTATTTTATATGCCAATTATATCTTTGTGCAACTTACCAAATACACGATGGTAGCTTTGAGAGAAATTAGAACCAAAAATATCTGCTCTAATTTGCTCTACTATCCGATAGGCTTCAAGAGTTAAAGTTCTATTTTTTGTTTTTCCCTTTCCGCAAATAATTCTTGCTAATTCAACAATCTTTGATTTGGAATATTTTGTTTTCAAATCAACAAGTCGTAATGCCTCACACTTGTGATAATTGTATCTTTCTTTAAGAAAAAAGAATTCAATTTCTTTTTTATAATCCATATCTGCAGAAGTATCAAAATCCAGCTCGTATTCATTCTGTCTTTTCAACATATTTGTATTATGGGTTTTTCCTGCTATGGGTCTTATCCAAAATTTCACCATATTGTCAAAGTCGTAAAGAATAGAAGTAGGGCTTAGCTTTTGACGTTGAGACAATGTAACTTTCATTGTTCTTTGGCCCTTTATATGCGGTCCATTACATGTTGGACATACTGGCACAAGATTATAGAGACTCAGTGCAACCAGAGGACATCGCCCTTTATCTAGCACATGATCTAAATCAAACTGTGTACGTTTGCCTTCTGCATATCGGAAATAGTTAATGTACGACAAATCACAATAGTGACAACAATGAATATTGAACCCATTTCTTTCATCTTTGAAGAATTCAATAATATTAGTCCTTAATTCACGAAACGGAGCTCCCTTAACCTGTTCATAACTAAACAATTCTTTAAGTTTGATATGTAGGTTGTCTTTCTTATCCAATCCTAAGCATACATATTGTTCGTAAATTGTTGCCAAATCCGTAAATGACATTATCATCATTTTCTTCAATTTTGTTGGCAACAACTTTTTGAAAGTTGCGTTACGACCATACAATTTCTTTCGTAATTTTACCCATTCCTTCTGTCTTCATCAGATAACAAGGCACAAAATGCAGTTTCCAAATTCTTTTTATGTACTGCATCTCCATAATCCATTTTTATCATTGCTTCAGTCCCCCCTTTACATATGTTTCAAGAAAATTCATTACTCTTTCTAAAGTAGAATGAAGATACTCGTCTCCAACAATGCTTGTCACATATTTGAATTTTATCAGTTCTTCTTCATTTAATGGTATATTTTCACCAGAGACAATCGTATTATACTTACTGAAAATTTCCTCTATCTCCTCTTGGGCTATTTGCCCCATAGAATATTCCATAAAGAAACTATCGCCAAGCATTTCATTAATATTGGCACAAAAAGTTTCTTCTTTCACAGAATCATTATCAGAAAGTGCTAAAACATTACTTCTTGGTATATCGCTCAACACAAAAGGGGAATGGGTAACTAACAATATATTTACGCCTTCAATATGACTAATATGTATATTTTTAAGAGCCGAAATAATTAGTGAAAGGAAACGGCGTTGCAGGTCTGGATGGAAATATAATTCAATCTCATCAAATATAACGTTTATGTATTTATACTTAAGTAATGGCAAACCTGCAATGACATCATCACCAATCGTATGAACGGAATTAATATTAACAAGATGATATACGAAATTGCTGATAAGATATGCTATCTGTCTTTCACCCGAACTGAGACTCCAAAAAGGAATGATGTCTTCATCTTTATAATTTCCATCGTTATCGATATGTTCTCGCTTGACAATTCTGAATTCTATATCAAATATCGGAGGAGGTAAAAAATCAGCAGTCTCTCTATTTGGAAGAACTTCAAACTGATTTTTCTCTGCTACAAATTTCTCAGCGTCTTCATATAGTTTATTCAGATCATACTTGCTATCTTTATTATACATATCCGTAATAAGATACATCAATGTTCGTCGAAATTTTGCAGTTATATGCGAATGGTCACCAACTAGCTCTTCTAAATGTCTATGCAGTAAGTCTACGCTCCTGTCCTTTTTCCTTAAATTGCTAATAATCTTATTATACTTCTTATAAGTAAGTCCTATTTTAATAATCTTATACACAAGGTATCTGCAAGCTAATTTATGGTTTATTCCATTTCTGTCTATCTCTTCCATATTTTGCAGATAATCCAAAATGTCTTCTTCTATTCTTTCGAAATCTGTATAAAGTCGACTTCTCTTTCCAAAAAGATGTCTTTCAACCATCCAATCTTTTGTCCATCTGGTTGCTTCATCTTGTTTGGAATTTAACACCAACCCTACAATGATATGGTCTCGATTGATAATCCGAAAAGGGAAAGTGTCTACACCATCTTGTTTCCTTTCATCTTTATAAAACAACATTGACAACAACCGTTCCTTGGCTAGATTATTTTCCTTTGGGGCATTAATAATACCATTCAACCTCATTGGATTAAGCACCAAAGGCATTTGGTAACCATCATTTTTATGAAAAAGTCCAGTCAGCCAACATCTAAGATATGGATTATGCTGAAAGTCTTGCTTTGGACTAATTTTGGAAATGCGCTCTTCACTACTGAACTCTTCCCAATAATCGCTAGGATTATAAGCATATAGAGAATAATTGCAAACCACAGAATAAAACAAATTGGCCAATTTGTGCAGCCTGTTTACTTTCCGTGGTAATAACTCCTCTCTGCGACCATCTCGTGCATCAAGCCAAACATCTTTTTTACCTATCAAATAGCAGTCTCGTTCATTGTCTTCAACATTTTCATTTTTCTGCTCCTTATACTCAAAAACCTCAACAATTCGTCCTCTTACATCCAGTCTTTTCAATATTGTTCCTTGAATGAACAATATACTCCCATAGACATTTTCTATATAATGCACATGTTCTGCTGCTGCGTATAGGGGCATTTCTCCCATCAAGGCTGTTGCTGCATTGTTTAGCACCCTAACCATCATATCAAGAATGGAACTTTTACCACTTCCATTCTCACCCACAATAGCACTAACGCTGACACACATACTCTCTGTATCATATATAACGCCATCGTTATAAAAACTAACAGGAATGCTCACTCTGCTTCCATCATCGTTCACATCTACATCTTGATAGAACTTAAACCATCGATTTCCTTTAGCCAAAGAACGCTGCATCCGATTAACATAATGCATTTCTAATGACTCGGGATGTTCAGGCTTTAAACATCGAAAAGCAATAATTCTGAAGTGTGATTTTGGCATCCTAATATTGACTATTACTTAATTAGACGATTGTCCAAGTTCGTGTTATCTGTTGACAGTCTCTTATCATGTGGATTTCTTGAAGAAACCACACTCTTGATTATTTCTACATACCTCGAAGTGCCGTAAGCCTTTGTAAACTTCTGAAGAATCAATTTTCGTGCATTATCTCCCATAGCCTTACATTTATCTCTATTTTGCGACAAATGCATTATTAATTCAGCAAATGCTGAAGCATCACCTGCTGGGGCATACATACCACACTTATAGTTCTCCAAAATATAAGTAAGTTCACCTTTATCAAAACTTGCTACCACAGCACGCCCTGCCGACATAATTGAAAGCATCTTGCTCGGCATTGCAGCTCCGCCAAGTCCTGGCTTACAACTTACCACACAGACATCTCCTAAACCATATACCTGCGACACCCTTTCCATAGGCTGCAAAGGGAAGAACTTTACGTTGTTGAGTTTAAGGTCATTTACCTTTGCAACAAATTGATCTTTAAGTCCACCCGTGCCAAATATCAAGAATTCAACATCGTTCTCTTTTTTCAGCACATTAGCAGCATCAATTATAACATCTATATTCTGAGCATTTCCCAAGTTTCCAGCATATACCACATGAAACTTGTCACGACTAATGCCAAACTCTTCAAAAAGTGGATTATCCTCTTTGGCAACAGGAACAATTGCATTCTCGTCCACCCAATTATATACGACTTCCACCTTATTTTCTGGTACTCCCTTCTCCTTAACAAGATTATTCTTTATGTCTTCTGAAATACAAATAATCTTATCAGAGTTATTCAGCGTTACCTTAGAAACCCAAGTCCCTATTTTCCATAATAAGCCACCTTTTTTTGCTAACCCTGTTCCACTCAACGAATCGGGGAACAAATCCTGTACATTATGAATAACAGGGTGCTTTCTAAAAAGTCTTACAAATGGTATTTTAAGTCCTTGTATAGGCGGAGTACTATCCAAGAATATGACGTCGTAATCAGAAAATATTAATTTATAAGTATATACAATCTCACAAAAGACATATCTTAATGCTCTTAAAATAGAATTTTTCCCTTCTCCATACATTGAGAATCTATGCACATGCATCATCCCATCACACAAGAATTCATCTTTTTGCCATTTTGCTTTTTCAGGTACATTTCGCGTGGGAGTCGGCACATACAAATAAGATTGCACACCATGCTCAGCACAAACTTTCAACACATCATCAATAATGGTCAATCCTGCACATTGTTCAGGAAAATAATATGAAAATGGTACGATTATTTTCATCTCGTTTCCATTTTTACATTATGAATAATATCTTCCGCTAATTCTATAGCCTTTTGAGGAGTTTCTTCTGTAACAATAACATGTCCAGAACGACAAAGGCTGCTTGTTACTTCAGGAATAATATCACCAACTTTATGATATATTTCCCAAAGATAAACCCGAGAGTCTTTCAAGATTTCCGTGTTACTAATACTCACCAATTTTCCAGGCTTTGGACAGAAATAACGAATACAAACGCCTTTGGGTTCTTCTTTAGAATTCAAGTCAGGCTCAACGCCTAATGCTACATTAATAGCAGCTGCCACCATATCAATACCCGTACTAAGGTGAGTCAACTCTGTTGAGATAAAATCACCACCAAGACGAGCACCTATTTCCATCAAATAAGCCTTACCATTCATTAATTTAGCCTCAGCATGGCAAGCACAATTGTTTACCCCCAAAGCCTTAACTCCTGCAACAGCTGCAGTCTTCAATGTTTCTACATCAGCAGCAGAAAAACATGAAGGTTGATTGTGTCCTAACTCCACAAAATGTGGAGCACCTGTAGTCTTTTTGTCTGTAACAGTAAGCACATTTACTTTACCATTCCATACTATAATCTCTATTGAGAATTCAGGACCTTCAATAAACTGCTCAATCAATACCGACTTATCACGACTTTCATTAAGAGCTATATCATAAGCCTTAACAAAATCAGCCTTGTCCATATAACGAGAAACCTTAGCAATACCTCTCGAACCTGAGTTGCGAGACGGCTTCAATATGCCATTTGTAGAGAAATCATTCTGCAAATGCATCCAAGCATCCTCTGCATTCTCTGTCAATATACTTTTAGGAGAGGGCGCATTACCTTTTTCAAAAGCCTCACGCATCAAATGCTTATTTGTGGCACGGATTGCTTGCTCACGAGTAATGCCCGAAAGACCCAACTCATCATTAAGCCTCCCCATAACATTCATGCTCACTTCTGAACAAGGATGTATTACACCATCAATATGTTCTTCGTGAGTCACCTTCAACACATCCTCTTCAGATGTTATATTTACCACAATGGCTTTATCGGCATACTTAAGTCCAACAGCATTAGGATCACCATCTGCAGCTATGACATATATACCCATTTCTTTGGCTTTCTTTATTACAGGAACTTGTAAGATACCTGCAGCCAACACCAATAATTTCTTTTGCATTATCTTAGTGATTTACGTTTTCTCTAAATAGGACTGTTTTGATAGTCTTAAATACTATCTTAACATCCATCCAAAAGGTTAAATGCTCAGCATAGTAATTATCGTTTCTCATTTTCTCTGCACCATCAATGCTGTTACGAAAATAAGCTTGATTATATCCCGTAATTCCTGGTTTAATGGTTAATACAGATGGATATTTTTCCTCATATACATGAAGAAAGTCTGGCGTATCTGGACGAGGACCTATAAAGCTCATCGTACCATTCAGTACATTTAAAAACTGCGGAATCTCATCTAAACTTGTTTTACGCATAAAGCGACCTATTTTAGTCACACGCGGATCATCATCACCATTATAGGTATCACCGTTTTCCATTCTTATGTCAGGGGCATTCATAATCATAGATCGGAACTTATACATTCCGAACATTTTGCCACCTTTTCCTATTCTCTTTGCTTTATAGAATATAGTTCCCTTGTCGGAGAAATAAATAATTGGACCAAGAATACAGATGAACAATAGCACAAATGGAAGTGCAAATAAACCAATGATGATATCAAAACCTCTTTTAAAGAAACGAATATACATATTATTATATCTTATTAATATCGGTTATTTTACTTTATTTATTATAAACCATATAGTCTTTTAAATAGGTTATGTGTTTTAATATATCATGATGCGATTTCATTTTATCTACCATAATAGATTTTGATTTCTCTATATCATAATAGATCTACTTTTATTATTAATCATTTTATCATATATGTCTACATATCGTTCAAAGCAAATTTCTTTATCATAGTAAGTTTTTGCACGTTGTCTACAAGCGGTAGCATCTATAGGCATATCTTGCAATCGTCTTATTGCATATGTCAAGGCCGATAAATTGCCTTTTTCAACGACTATTCCCGTTGTTTCGTCTATAGCCTCAGGACTTCCCCCCGTATTATACGTTATAACTGGAGTACCACAAGCCAAAGCCTCTAAATTAGTTGTTGGGAAATTATCCTCGTATGTAGGATTAACAAAGACATCAGCAGCCGAATAAAATTCCACCAATTCCTGTTGGCTGTTTGTACGTGACAATATTTTTACATTAGAGAGATTGGGGATTTGTTTCCTTCCATCTACTCCAATTAGAATAATTTGATATTTATTACCTAATAAACTTGCAAGTTTAACAAAATCGTCAAAACCTTTTCTCTCTCCAAATCCATCCGCAACACCAAGAATTAAATATTTTCTTTCTGCATTGTATATTTTACGAATATCATTAGCTACAGGTTTAAATACATTCAAGTCTATACCATTGTGAATAACCTCTATAGGATGTTCTTTTAAAAATGACTTCTTAACAAAGCCTCCAAGCCATTCAGAAACAGGAGCAAGAACCATACTATCCACACTATTAAAAAGGTTTCTTTTCAAGTTCCAATTTCTCTTTGATTTGTCAACAATCAAAGATTGGGGAAATTTTCTCTTTTGTATGCAACAACCACAACCTGTTTGCCATTTTTCACAACTCACCATATCAAAATATACACAATGCCCCGTAAATGACCAGCAATCATGTAGAGTCCAAACAACAGGAATTTTTTCCTTTGTAAGGTATTCGAACAACAAAGGATAGTTTATAAAACAACCATGCAGATTATGAAGATGTACCACATCAGGCTTTATCTCATATAACTTGTTTATCAAGCGTCTGGTTGCCTTTTTTGAACCTAGTCCTTGCGCATCAAACAAAAGAGATTTTATATAATGACATTTTTCTTCATCAATACTACTTACTTGTATAGACTTAAACCTACTTGGATTCATATATCGCGCCCCATGTACTATATAACAATCCCAACCTCGCTTTTGTGCAGTAGTGGCTATCCACTCTGCAATTCTGCCCGTTGAACCTTTATTCAAGGAAACATTTATCTGCACTAATTTTGGCATAATAATGATATTTTGATTGTCCTTTCACTATTTCTTTCTTATGGCATATTCTATAGCATTAATAGCTCCTTTTGCCATATGCTCAGGAGTGGCATTGCCGTCATAATATTTTTTTGCCTTACGCCCCATTTCTATATATTTGGAAGGATGTTCAATAGCATCAACCATTATTTCTTCCAAATCTTCGTCTTTGTCGTACATCAGTCCATTGACACCTGAGTTCATATGATATATTTCACCTCCAGTTATAGCATCCTTTCTACAGACAAACGGCACACCATATCCCATACTTTTAGGACAGGACAGACCTCCTTGTGTCGGCGAGACACATAATAAAGCTGTCGAAAAATATTCAGCCAAAATCTTTTCATCGTAAACAGCTCCCGTAAACTCCACATATTCTTCTAATTCGTTGTCAGCAACATAGCGTTCAAGTTGCTCTCGCATTTCTCCTTTGCCAATAATAATAAGCTTAGATGCTGACTTTGTTTTACTTATCGCCTTCTTAAATGAAGACAAAAGCAAATCTACCCCCTTGCCTTTATACAATGAACCAACAAATAATATGTTTCTCTTCTTTTGCTCTTCAATCTCTATTGGCTCCACGGCTGTCGTATTGGGAGCTACGAATATTCTATCGTGATTTAAATCCTTATCTGACCAAAACGTTTTAGCTTTCTCCATATAAAATATATTAGCTTCAACATTTCGGAAGATTGTTCGATAAATTAAATTGTCAACCAATGTATGCTTCCTATTAACGACATAAGGATGTGTATACGAACAACGAAAACCTATACTCCATGTTATTAACCTACATTTAAGATTTTGATGTGGCATAATCAAGAAATTTAGGACATGTGGATCAGGCATGATACATACAATATCATATTTATTTACCATTTCTTTCAAGCCCTTTAACCAGAAGAATGGACCAATTTCTTTTTTTTGAAGTTCTACAAGATTAAATCTGACAGGAACTGTGTCTGACAATCCTTTTCCACAATAAGCAATGGTCAAATCGTATCTATCTGCTAATATATTCCATACAGCCACCCGATAGTTCATCAAGCTTTCCTGTATAATAAGTAGTTTAAATTTGCTCATTTTTCTATTTTAATTATATGTTATTATCTGATTTCTTCTGTGTCTTAAGCTATAGCACACAGAGAAAAAAAACCAAAAATTCGCATTAGTTAGGTATGTACCAGAAAACATCAACATTATTGACGGATAAAGAAACAAGGGAATTAAAAAGAAAAGATTTTCATTCTTGTATATAACCCTTGCCCTTTTGTACATTCCCAAGAATAATAAGAGCCATATTGTTAGATACACAAAACCACCCTGTTCCGTAATTTCAAGAATGATATTGTGAGGGTATCCAGTCGTACCAATTGTATGAAAAACTCCTTTGCCTGTAATAGGTTCCTTATTTATTTCACTAATAGCAAGCTCATATGCCTCATCACGGTTTGAAGTTTGAGACATATCTATACCTTCATCCGTAATGTACGAGAATGCTCTTTCCATACCAACATCTAACACACTGCTGAAAACCGAATTACGCACAACGGAAGCCATCAAAGAAAACGACACTAATAATATCGGAATATATAGAAATAACGTTTTGTATATATTTGAACGTTTTACATACTTAAAACTAATGACAAACATCAAAACAAACAAAAACACAACACCCCCTCTTCCTCCAGAAGCCAATGTGCATATTATCAAAAGTATACAAAATACTATACTTAGAATTTTAAATTTCTTACCTCTAAAGAATGCGAATCTGTCTTCACGATTTGTCAATATGCCATAGTAAACAAAGCCAAAAGCTAAAGCCGCTTGATAGGATATATTCTGATAGCCTTCTATGATTCCTCCCGTTAATACCATCTTTGGCAGATTAAATAACATTCCGATACCCAAAAACATCATTAATAGGTCTATATACTTATACAAATAGTACAATTTGCCTTGAACGGTTAAACATCCACCTATTAGTATTGCTGGCAATGAAAAGAAAATATGGAATTTATAAGCCTTCTCTGTCCACACTAAAACTTGCCCTTCTTTAGAAACATCATACCAATAGAAACAAGTAAAACATAAAGGGATCAATAATAGTTTTTTGTTAAATCTTACATTAAATGCTTTGGGCAGATCAGATATAAGAAAAGTCATAGATATAGCAAATACCAATAACATGTAATAAAGATATGCCGCATCTCCTTCATTATGTTCCACCCCTCTCATTGAACTAAATGCGGAATATAGTTCCGCACTCAATAATGAAAATGCATATACAAATAATTTTATATTCCTCAATCTCATCTTTCTTTATACGAAAACAAATTCAACCATTGATTTCCTATTGTATCAATATCAAATTTTGACGACTTGATATTAGCTTGTACGGACATCTTTCTCAAAAGTGCATTATCACTCATTAGATAGTCCAACCTTGAACTATATTCTTCCAAGTCGAAGGGCTTAACAAGATATCCATCTATACCATTGTCTATAATATCACCAGCAGCCCCAAAACTGTCAAAACAAATTGGAACACATTTGTATTTCATTGCCTCAGTTAAAACAAGGCAGAAGCCTTCATAGGCAGAGGTCAAGCAGAAGATAGAAGCTTGCTTATAATATGGTATAGGATCCCTAAACCCTAAAAACTCTACGCTATGGAGATTCATATTGGCAGCTATATCTTTTAAAAGCTGCATGTCGGCCCCATCACCAACAATCTTTAGAGTCCAATCACTATGCTTACATTCCAAACGTTGCCACACTTTCAATAGCAAGTCGTTACGTTTTTGCGAAAAAGACACCCTACCTACATACAGAACAACTTTTTCTTTTACAACCTCATCTGTCTTTTCATAGTCTATAGTGCATGGATTAGCTATAGCACATACATTATCATTTTCATTATCACCGATAAAAAAAGCCAACTCTTTTTTATAAGCATTTGACAACAAAACAAATCGAAACGATTTGTTAACAACATCCAGATAATGCTGCCTGTATTTTCGACAATACGACATCCTCATAAAGCATTTTACTAAAGATATATTAAATAGTGGTAAAAACCAAGATAGATGTTTCTTCTTAAAATAGGAATGTCTTACAATTGTAAACTTATCAACAGGAGCTGTCAACGAATTGTGTGCAACTGTTATCACCTTACATCTACAACCAAGAAAAACCAACTTTGACAAAACTTTGTTAAACCCGTCTTGATTAACGACAACATCTATTTGTTTATCCTCTACAAAAGACTTCAAGTAATCAATATTTTCGCTGCACAAAATATCTTGCGACGGAAGTACAAACTGTTTTTTAATTCCCTCATTTGACTTCTGAGTAGACATGTAGTAACACAAATGTCCCTTACTTCTAAAATAGTCACACAACACTTGTGTAACCCTCTGTACTCCTCCCCTTATGGGGTTTATGTTTGAGCTATATATATATAATATGTTCATTTTACCAATTCTACAAATCTATCATACATTCTCTTATCTGAAAAGTATTGCGCTCTTTCTTTTGCAGCCTTCGACATTTCACGCAATCTTGAATCATCTGATATCAATTCTTCTATAGCTGTTGCAAGGTCTGAAACAAAGTTTTCTCCACATGGAACAATAATACCTGTTTGATGTGTTACTTGCTCTAACATTCCCCCTGCGTCTGACACTATTACGGGGACGCCGGATGCCATAGCTTCCAATGTAGAAAGAGAAAATGCCTCATAACAGGTTGAAGGAACTACTGCTACTGCTGCTAATTTAAGGTATTGAACGATACAGGAATAGTCAACATACCCCGTAAATTTTACCTTGTCCTTTATTGTTGAAGAGATATTCTCTAACTCTATTATATATTCGTCCTTGTTATTATTAGAGAATGAAACACCACCAACAATCACCAACTTTAAATTCTTATATTTGTCTGTTAATGAACGGAAAGCAAGCAACAATTCTTTCACACCTTTATTTCGTACAAGTCGTCCAGTAAAGATTAAAAGCTTATCGTTAGACTGTATTCCTAAATCTTCCCTCAAAGCATTCAATTTTCCTACATCAACACCTTTAGCAAAAGCCCCTAAATCTATTCCATTATAACAGGTTTCAATAGAAATCCCCAATGGTGAAATAGAACGCAATCTTTTCTTTATAAAGTCGCTTACAGTTATAAATTTATCTGTTGAATGTATAATCCGAAGATTCTGCTTGTTGGGTTCATGAAGATAATCATTGTGTAAATGCTGAATAACTCTAAACTCCTTATTCCTATTCAAAAAACATGCATAGCTTGGACAATTTTCCAACACTATTGTTTTTACACCTGCTTTTTTAAATACGCAATATGCCCTTATCTCATACAAAGACGGAGTACTGACGTTAAATAATACCCGTAAAAGCCTACGTATAACTTTTAAAACAAAATCGACACATTTTCCTATAAAACCGGGATTATAATAGATATACTTTGTATAAGAATAATCACTAGTTTTTTGCTCAGCAATAACATCATATTTGGAAAAGATGATAAAATTCTCCTTCTTTTGAATCTCATTATTATCTATTATTAATTGCACTAAATTCTCAACGGCACCTCCTTTCACTGGTGGCAACGGCAGAGAATCAACTAATATAATTCCTATTTTCATTTATTTTCTATTTTTTATATATTGAACGCCTGACTTTAAAAAGCCCACGACACTACAATCCAAATCTTTCAAAACCTGCATAGGCCACTTCCAATCATTATAACACAACTGTACAAATGCTTGCACAAGAACAACTCCTAATATCCCCAAACTTGAAAATTGCAAACATAGTATAGTGCCAATAAGAATTGCAATACCAGACAACAATGTTGGCTTTACTATCGGAACCCTATTTGACGTTACTATTATAGTAGCAAAATTTGACTGGTTTAATTCCAGGGTAGAGAAAGTTAAATACAGTAAACATACCCATTTTGAAGGTAGTAATGTCTTAGAACCCATTAAAGATATTAGCATATCGCCAAAGAAGAAAAGAAAAACAGTTCCCAGGATGGATATCACCCAAAATACAATCATTGTTGCAGAAAGAACGGCCTTAAGTTTGCTGTATTCTTTAGTAACCTGATAATTTGAGAACTTTGGAAGATAAGAAACAAAGAAGACGGAAGCGACCGTAACCATAGTTGTTCCTAATTGTACCATCAGACCATAAGAAGCTGTAACTGCTAACGGCAAATACAAACCAACTATAAACATATTCATTTTGTTAATCACATAAGCCCCAATGAAGGTTAAACCTAATTTTCGGGTATTATACCATATAACATCAAAAGTTTGTTGGATTTCTTCTTTTTCTATTTCTCTTGGTAAGTTTTTCTTCAATTCATTATCATAAAACTTTTTATATGAATAGAAACGTTGCACAAAAGGAGATATGAAATTTGCCACTACTATAGATAACAATCCAAGATTTAAATATATCAACACTAAAGTAAGAGAAATATAAGTAACTTTGGACAAAATTGTAGATATAGAGTTCTCCTTAATTAGACCACGTCCCGTCAACAAACTACTATAATAATTAAAATAGACATTAAAGTAAACAGAAAAAGAATAAATCACCCAAATCAACAACGCATTGCTTACTCTAGTAAATCCTAATGTCACATAATAGATATAATAAGTACCAAATACAAGCATTAAGAACAATACAAGTATTGACATCCTCTTATATACCATTTTAGCAGTACTTATTACAACAGATACCAACCTGAAGTTTGGAGTATCACTAATTTGCTTTTGTGAAAAGCCCTCTTTTACTAATTCTTTTGCACCACTAAATGCATAAGTGATATTCCTGCCAAATTGAGGTGAAAACCCGAAATCCAACAGATACACCATTGAACCTATTGTTAACATCAAATAATTAAGTCCAATCTCTTCAGGACTCAACTTATTTAATATAAACGGCAAAACCAATACACCTGAAGCCATACCAAGAAATTTTGATATATAACTCCAGACAACATCCGACCTGCCAATTTCTACATTATCATTCATCTAATTTATGATTTATAAAATATTAATCTCCCTAAATAAGTTCGTTTTACCCCCTTCATTACAAAAATTGACACATAAGCCACAACAAGAGAAATTGGGAATATACCTATCGTTTCTAATGTAAAATAATTATATGAATTGAGCTTAATAAAATAAACTATAAAATAATGGAATAAATAAATTTCCAAAGTTCTCTGTCCAATAAACTGCATACCTTTTGTAAATACGTTTTCTACATTTTCAAACCTATATAAAACAGATAGAGTTAGTCCTACACAAAACCAAGGTACCCAATAACCATTTAAAGGAATATCTATACCCAATAAAGCCAACGTAGCAACAGTAAAACAAATTGAAACAGATACATATAAAGTACATTTATTTGTGAGCACCTTTTCTATCATTGCATATTTTCGTAATAGTATTGCCCCAAAAAAATAAGGAAAGAACCTTTGAACTTGTATTAGACTTAAAGTGTTTTGCCAACAATTTTGATTAATGTCCACTTCCTTGTTTAGCAATCTAATTAACCCATATATAATAGTTACAAATAACAGATCTTTTATTTTTGAATATTGAAACTTTTCATACATTTGAGAAAGCCAAACAAATAATACAATACGTAAAACTCAAATAACACCAATAAATACCAATAACCAAGCTTCATAACTGGACTTATAAAAGCCATAAATGTCTTATTAATAAAATAGGTATATATTAGACCAAAGAACAAGAATGGAACTATTAATTGCCTAAACTTTACATACATTTTCTTTGATACATGGCCTACCTTATTCTCAGACTTTATTACACATCCCGATATAAAGAAGAACAAAGGCATTTGAAAGATTGTTAGTACGCGATATAATCGCATCTTATCAGCAGATGCCACATCTCCATCATTTATCGCAAATAAACAAAGATGCCCTGTAACAACTAATATTATCGCTAATGCCTTGGAATAGTCAAGATAGTTATATCTACTTTTCATAAAAAAACACCATTTACAGTAGCGTGTGATGGTATCGAACCATAAACCTCACGGCTTCACCTTTGCACACGCTTAACCTTAAAATTATTTAGATATGATATACTTTCTCCAAGTTATGCAAAACATTACAGCAGTCAAGCACAACCTTTCCTCTAAGTTTCTCTTCATTATCAAGGACATGCTGATGCTTAACCATAACAACAACCATGTCCATATCATCCAAGAAATCATCAAAATTATTATATTGGTTCTCTGCTATTTTGTGATTTTCAAGGAATGGATCATAGCAACGAAGAGGACGGGCAAGATGACGTTCTTGTGCTTCAAGCATCTGAAGAGCTGGTGACTCACGGTAATCGTCCACATTCTCCTTATATGTCAAACCATAAAGACCGACCTTTCGATTGTCTGTAATACCATTATCCTTCATGATTTCATAGATACGGTTAAGAACGAAGGCGGGCTGTGAATCGTTGGTCTTCATTGATTCATCAATAACCTTTGCTAACTGAGGATAATCGCCGACCAAGAACCAAGGGTCAACCGAGATACAATGACCACCTACACCAGGACCCGGCTGAAGAATATTAACTCGTGGGTGCATATTACAAATCTTAATAATTTCATACACATCCATATTATCGTGACGACAGATACGAGCCAACTCATTTGCAAAAGCAATATTTACGGCACGGAATGTATTTTCCACTACCTTTGTCATTTCTGCCGTGCGAATGTCAGTAACAACAATTTCTCCTTGACAGAAACTTGCATAATATTGCTTTACCTTCTCGCCAATCTCTTTATTATCAGCTCCGATAGTGCGGTTATTGTGAAGCAACTCATACACCATATTACCAGGGATGATACGTTCTGGTGCATGAACAAGATTTAGGTCTTTACCTATTTTAAAACCATTACCCTCAATTAAAGGACGAACATACCTGTCTATTGTGCCAGGACTTACCGTTGACTCAATCACAACAGTTGCTCCCTTAGGACAAACCTTCATAACCTCCTTAACAGCAGCAACTACATAGCAAGCATCCACTTTCTTTGAAAACTTGTCGTAAGGAGTTGGTACAGACACTATATACATATCAGTCTTCTGATATTCTGTAGTGAACTTAATACCGGACTTCAATGCATTTTGAAAAAGCTCATCAAGACCATGTTCCTTAAATGTGGTATGACCAGCATTTAGGGTATCAACAAGTTCTTTGTTGTAGTCAGTGCCTATCACCTCTACACCATGTGCAGCCAACATTAGGGCAGTCGGAAGTCCGATATAACCCAAACCAATTACATTAATCATATTTTATATCTTTAAAACTAATTGTTATATAGTCATTAATTATTTGCTAATTACTCGTCAGTTATGAATAACGCTCAACCTCCTCTCCATTGAGGATGCGAACAATACGGCTACAAGCCTTACCGTCACCATATGGGTTTACTGCCTGTGACATCTTACTATAAGCTTCGCTGTCTTCAATAAGAGTTGATACTTCATTAAGAATCTTGTTGTAGTCTGTTCCCACAAGATGTACAGTGCCACTTGCCAACGCCTCTGGACGCTCTGTTGTATCACGCATAACAAGAACTGGTTTACCTAAACCTGGTGCTTCCTCTTGAATACCGCCAGAGTCTGTCAATACAATATTAGCCTTTGACATAAGATGGACAAACTCCAAGTATTGCAATGGTTCAATGAAGAAGAAATTAGAACGGGCTAACTCTTCACCAAACACTTCATGAATAGGTTTTCGCACATTCGGGTTAAGATGCATAGGATATACAAAATCAACATCAGTGTATTTCTCTGAAAGCTCCTTCATTGCTGTTACCATACGTACAAAGCCATCACCAAAATTCTCACGACGATGCCCTGTTATAAGCACCAACTTCTTGCCATTATTAAGACGAGCAATATCATAACCCGCCTGAAGTAGAATGGAATCCTGTTCCTTTGCAAGTGAAGCATCATTCTTAAGTTTATCGACCACCATATGTAAAGCGTCAATCACCGTATTACCAGTAACGTAAACTTTACCATGAGCCTTTTCTTCCAACAGGTTCTTTTCCGACAATGGTGTCGGTGAGAAATTATATTCTGCAATACGTCCTGTTATCTGACGGTTCATCTCTTCTGGCCAAGGACTATATATATTATGTGTACGAAGGCCAGCTTCAACATGCCCTACAGGTATCTGTGCATAGAAAGCAGCAAGAGCTGCAGCAGTTGATGTGGTGGTATCACCATGAACTAACACTACATCAGGTTTGCACTCCTTAAACACATCACGCATACCTGTAAGCACACGTGCAGTAACATCAGTTAAATCTTGACCTTGTTTCATGATATTGAGGTCATAATCAGGTCGCACATCGAAAATAGTCAACACTTGATCAAGCATTTCACGATGCTGACCTGTAACACACACTATGGTATTAAACTCATCTGTGTGTTTTTGAAACTCCTTAACCAATGGGCACATCTTTATGGCCTCAGGACGAGTTCCAAATACGAGCATTATTGTTTTCATATTTAGTATCTCTATTTTTAACTTAATTTTTTCTCCACACCATCTTATTCACAATACCAACATAGCTTTGCACTATCTTGACAACCTTAGTCGATACATTCTCATCCACATAATCAGGCACAGGAATACCATGCTGACCGTCACGGCAAAGCTCAACGGCAGTATCTACAGCCTGAAGCAGTGATTTTTCGTCGATGCCAGCAATGATAAAATCTCCCTTATCTACAGCCTCAGGACGCTCTGTAGATGTACGGATGCAGATAGCAGGAAAAGGATGACCTACTGAAGTGAAGAAACTTGATTCTTCAGGGAGTGTTCCTGAATCAGATACTACCGCAAAAGCATTCATCTGAAGACAGTTGTAGTCGTGGAAGCCAAGAGGTTCATGCTGGATTACACGTGAATCGAGCTGGAAACCTGATGCTGCAAGACGATTGCGTGAGCGTGGATGACAACTATAAAGAATTGGCATATCATACTTCTCTGCCATGTGGTTGATTGCGTTGAATAGAGACATAAAGTTCTTCTCTGTGTCTATGTTCTCCTCACGGTGAGCAGAAAGAAGGATATACTTGCCCTTCTCCAAACCAAGACGCTGATGAACATCACTTGCCTCTATCTCAGCAAGGTTATTGTGGAGAACTTCTGCCATAGGTGAGCCTGTAACATAAGTACGCTCCTTAGGCAAGCCACAATCGGCAAGGTAACGACGAGCGTGCTCTGAGTATGCCATGTTAACATCACTGATAATGTCTACGATACGACGGTTGGTTTCTTCGGGCAGACATTCGTCTTTGCAGCGGTTGCCTGCTTCCATGTGGAAAATAGGTATGTGGAGGCGCTTGGCGCCGATAACGCTCAAACATGAGTTGGTATCGCCTAATACTAATACTCCATCGGGCTTTGTCTGAGCGAAGAGCTTGTAAGAGCAGTTGATGATGTTGCCACATGTGGCACCTAAGTCATCGCCTACGGCATCCATATATACCTCTGGCTCTGCTAACTTCAAGTCCTTGAAGAAGATGCCGTTGAGGTTGTAGTCGTAGTTCTGACCAGTGTGGGCGAGAATAACGTCAAAATACTGACGGCATTTGTTGATAACGGCAGCAAGACGGATAATCTCGGGACGTGTGCCGACAACGATAATGAGCTTTAGTTTGCCATTATCCTTAAATTTTATATCTGAATAATCGAATTTGGGTTGCTTTTCCATGTTCCTTTATCTTTATTTCTGTTCTACCTTATCAAAATAAGTATCTGGTTTATTAGGGTCAAAGATTTCGTTGCAATACATAACTGTAACTAAATCCTCGGTGTCGGAGAGGTTGATGATGTTGTGGGTGTAACCAGGAAGCATGATGACTGATTGGATCTTATCACCACTCACTTCATAGTTCAACACTTCATCTGTGCCTTCCTTACGGAGCTGGATAAGTCCGTGACCTGAAACAACGATAAACTGTTCCCACTTGGTATTGTGCCAATGTTCGCCTTTAGTGATGCCTGGCTTAGAGATATTGATGCTTACTTGACCACAGTTGAGAGTGTGAACCAATTCTGTGAACGATCCACGTTGGTCTACATTCATTTTTAAGTCGAAAATAGCCTTGTCTTTGGGCAAATAACTAAGGAATGTGCTATAGAGGCGCTTAGCAAATGAGTCAACAGGAATTTCTGGAATCATCAATGTCTTTGGCATGTCGGCAAACTTATGGAGCAAGTTTACGATTTCACCAAGGGTTGCCTTGTGAGTGATAGGACAATAGCAGTACTTGCCTTCTGTTGAAGGAAGTACTTCAAGTCCCTCAAACTCGCAATGATGTTCCTCACCCTTTAAAGCATGAATCATTTCGTCAACGAGGTCATCGATGTAAAGCAGTTCAAGTTCTACACTCGGGTCGTTGACGGTAATGGGGAGGTCGTTGGCTATGTTATTGCAGAAGGTGGCTACAGCACTGTTATAGTTGGGACGACACCATTTGCCATAGAGGTTTGGGAAACGGTAAACTAATACCTTGGCTCCAGTCCCCTTGCCATACTCAAGGAACAAATCCTCGCCTGCCTTTTTGCTTCTGCCATACTCGCTGTTGCCGAAACGTCCTGTCAAGGACGCTTGCTGTGAACTTGAAAGCATAACGGGGCAGTTGTTGCCGTGAGCCTTAAGGGTTTCGAGCAAAGTAGAGGCGAAACCAAAGTTGCCCTTCATAAACTCGTCATTATCCTTGGGGCGGTTTACACCGGCAAGGTTGAACACGAAGTCACATTCCTTGCACCATTGGTCAAGCTGCTCGGGAGTAGAGTCAAGGTCGTACTCAAATACTTCCTCTATCAGTAGGTTTCCGTAGCAGCGAGCCTTACCGTCTTTTATATTATTGAGTTGGGCACAAAGGTTTTTACCAACAAAACCTTTGGCCCCTGTAACTAAAATTTTCATAATGGCATTGTTTACTGCACGAAGTTACCCTCTCCACTCAACTCTTTCTTGATATATTCCAGTGCACCAATCTTTGCCTTGGTCTCTTCAAGGTTCAGACGATAGGTATTGTCTGAGTTGAATTCCTCAATTTCTGCACGCTTGGTGTCACCTTCCTTAAAGAATTTATCGTAGTTCAAACCACGATTGTCGGCTGGTACACGGTAGAAGTTGCCCATATCCTCAGCCTTGGCACACTCTTCCTTGGTAAGCAATGTCTCGTACATCTTCTCACCATGACGAATACCGATAACCTTGATCTCTTCTTTTTTGCCACCGAAGAGTTCACATACAGCCTCTGCCTGAGTTTGGATAGTACAAGCAGGAGCCTTCTGAACGAGGATGTCACCGTTCTTACCATGCTCGAAAGCAAAGAGAACGAGGTCAACAGCCTCTTCCAATGACATGATAAAGCGAGTCATCTTTGGCTCGGTCAATGTGATAGGGTTGCCATTGCGAATCTGATCAATCCACAAAGGTATAACAGAACCACGTGAGCACATCACGTTACCATAACGTGTGCAGCAAATCTTGGTATTGCCTGAATAACGACTCTTTGCCACAGCTATCTTTTCTTCAATAGCCTTTGTGATACCCATCGCATTGATAGGATATGCAGCCTTATCGGTAGAGAGGCAGATAACAGCGCCTACACCAGCCTCAATAGCGGCAGTAAGCACATTGTCTGTACCAATAACATTGGTCTTAACAGCTTCCATCGGGAAAAATTCACATGAAGGCACTTGCTTCAAGGCTGCTGCGTGGAAGATATAATCTACGCCAGGCATAGCGTTACGGCATGATTGCAAATCACGTACATCACCAATAAAGAACTTAATCTTGTTGGCCACATCAGGATATTTTACCTGATATTCGTGACGCATGTCATCCTGTTTCTTCTCATCACGTGAGAAAATACGAATCTCACCGATGTCTGTACAAAGGAAACGATTTAATACTGCATTACCGAAGGAACCTGTTCCGCCAGTAATCATTAGAGTCTTACCTGCAAAAATGCTCATAGTTCTATTTTTTTTATTAAGTTTTTCTATCTTAAATTATATTGCTCACACTCACCCCATCAATAGCTCTCTGATAGATATCTTTTACCATTCCCATTGACGGAACAACAGATAGGTTGCAACGAGTAGCAATTCTTTTAAAGGCTCTCATCACATTCTGTCGCACCCTTTTCACCTCGCAATCCGCCATTTGCATATCTGTTGATTTGATGAAAGGGAATAAGTATTCTGAATCAGAGGGGTAGCGGTCTGCGATTTCCTGCATGGCTGCATCCCATTGTACGGTTATACGTGGCAATCCTGGTATTTGTGAGATGTATGTTAATGTGAATCCTTTGATGTCGGTTTTCTTGATGTTTGCCAAATCTGTAAAACTGATGCCTCTGCCGTAGATGCAAAAGAAGAACATATCACGGGCAAAAGTTTGTGGTATGGAATCAGACAGGTCGGCATAACGCATTCTACGTAATTCATCAACTGACAGCAATTCACGTTCTTTTTTTGGCTGGCAAAGCAACTCTTACGCCTTTCAGTAATTTAAGTTTTGGAACAATTCCTTCTTTTACTGCAATATTATATACCGAACTGATTTGGTATAGATAGAGTCGAGTCGTTGATTGTTTACGCCCTTTGGTATTCAACCATTCCTCGAATTTTACCATAAGTTCTGGAGTCAATTCGTTTAATGACAATTCCTCTTTACCCAAGAAGTTGACAAAGCAACGGAGTGCCATCTCACGATTGTGAGCAGCCTCAAAGCGACCTTCTTCTTTGTCTTTTTCTATTTTTCGACGAGAATATGCGAAGAAATCGGTTTCCATTTTTACTTCTCTACGATGACTGATAATAGCTATTCAAACAGATAGCCGTAGTTGTTTTGCAACGCCTCAAATTCTGTTTCGCAGCGATTATGCAGTTCTTTGTCGCTGTCCTTGAATTTCTTTATAACTTTCTCTATCTCTTCCTTTACGGTTCTTCCAGCTTCAAAGATGGGTCTCAGTTCGTCCTTGAAATAGTCGATGAAAGGTGCATAATAGTAGCCTATCTCTTCTATCATGAAATAGAAGGTGTCATAGGCATCTTTAAGATCCAGTTTCTTGTCTCTTACGTCTGCAAGTGTTTGAAGACGGAGTATTTCTATGTTTTCCACCTGGGCTGACACCTCTTGGGCGGTCTTCACTTGATGAAAGTATCGATCGATAAAGGCGTTGCGCTCATGCAGGTTGCGCTTGTAGAACAACTCGCGCTCTTTTTTGTCTGCCTCGTTCTTGTTTACTTCTTCAAAACGTTCGGCATGTACACCAGATAGAGCTACAGCCATTCCACCGACATCCATGACGAGCTTGCGGTCTCGGGCTATGCGGATTACATAACCTTCGAGTCCGGCATATTCACCAGTCACGATGCGAAGTAGGGTGCGGTTCTTGGAATAATAAACAAAAGGACGAAGAAGGAAACGGAGTCGTTCTGGCTCGGTTTCTGCCACACGCATAAATGGCTCCATTTGGTTGCAGGGGATGGTGGCTACCTTTCCTGTACTACAATTTTTACAGAGCTTGTATGGTTTTATGTTTTTATCTAAGTAGTCCTGTAACAATTCTGGGTCACCTTGCAAGAATATCAGTCCACTTACAGAAGGGATTTCCACTTCGCGCATTCCGCCTCTATTCCTGTGACGGGGGACATATTTTATTGTCTTATGCACAAAATGGGTTACTCCATCTTTCTTTAGCTGTTCTTCTATCGACTTTACTTTTTGATTGTGTACAAAAAGATAACTCCATGACGTGCAGTTATCTTTATCGTCATTATTTGGAATCTCTACGGAAATGGATTCTTTCTCAATCTCGGTTTCCTTGTTCACCTGCGAACACTTCTTTATCGCTGAACCTGTCATTTCGCCTGGCTCAGAAACGTGTGTGCCCTCTGGAAATTCATTGCTTTCAGATGTCTGAAAACACTTTGTTTCGTCGGCTGTAGACAGAGAAACCGTGCAATCCTGCTTCATAATCTCTCAGCTACTTTATGTAACTGTTGGCTGCTGTCACCAGATATGACGATGCCAATTTTACAATTATATTGCGCAAATCCATACTATCTGTGGATGTATTAGTCAAGTAAAGTACCTACTGTTTTCACATGGTAAAACATGCACAAATAGAATGGATGCTGTAAACAAAGACTTTTAGAGCCTTGAAAAGTAGAATTTGTAAAACATTTTAGTGGTAATTCGTTGTTTTGCTAAACTTTTTTAAGTTAAAACGATAAGATATAAAGGAAAAGTAGTACTTTTGCAGAATAAATACTGTTTTACCATGTGAAAACAGTCACTCCTTTCTTAGCCGTCAACCTCCAATCCTTTTTATTATCCTCTTGTTAGCCTCGTTGATTCTTGATATATCGATGGAGTTCAGATACACCTGCGTCGTCTTTATGGAATTATGTCCCATTCCCTCACTGATGACAGCGATGGGTATGTTCATATCTCTGGCCACGCTTGCCCAAGTATGGCGTGCGACATAAGTGGTAAGCGGCATTTTCAATTCCGCCATTTCTCCGATCTTCTTCAATGCACGGTTTATGTTTATCTGCATACGTTGGTATTGCTTGTATT
>OIZO01000573.1_pt1 | contig 23552 bp, 29 predicted proteins | sample 1588551 | NCBI WGS metagenome assembly OIZO01 (sample SAMN03283271) | human gut metagenome | biome: human-associated habitat; material: feces | host: Homo sapiens | place: Peru | collected 2012 | reverse complement strand
CTGCCTTTTTTATTACCCTAAAAAGGAGAAATCAGATATGCTACAGAAAGAATTATCCAAACGGCTCAGGGATCGGTACGACACCAAGATGGACGGCAACGGCTGGTTGGAGGTGTCCTCGGACGGCATCCCCCTCTGCCGGATAAAATACAACGGTCAATTTCTGAGCAACGCCGACCAAAACCTATCCGATGAATACCGCAGTAAAATCGCAGATATTCAGGATGAGATCTCTACGGTGCAGGAATATGTCGGACTGTACGAACACGCACCGCAGATGAAGGCGGCGGATGTTTCGGAGTACCGACAGCTTGCCTCCTTCGGAGATACTGTGTTGGCGGCGACCTACAGCGAGAAGAACGGTTTTATGTTCTGCACATGGAAGCAGAATGCGGACGGCGACTCGGTGTTCTGGGGAGATTATTCTCCGAACTATGAATATGTCAAGGAAGCCTTTGCAGTGCGCTCCGGTCTCGTCAACAAGCACCGACTGTTCAGTGAGAATGAATCGGCATACCTTTGTCGCTGTGTGGACTTCACCAAAGGCAACTGCGAAACGCTGACCTATGAGCAGGAACGGCAACTGGATAAGCTCCAAGAAAAGCTCACGGACGGATATCCCTCCCTCGAAGCCGAGCCGCCGACTTTTGAACAGGAATCAGCACCACAACAGAATATGTAATACTATCAATCGCCCTTCGGTTACACAAAAACCGGAGGGCTTTTTTTATTTCACAGCAAGGAGAACAGACAATGACCATATTTTCAGATAATCCACATGACAGACGCATGGAACGGCTGATGATGACCGTTCCGAATTTTGCACCGAGAGGCGTGGGCTTCCGTTTTACCGAAGCACAGGTATTCATCACGACAACCGCCGCTACCCCCACAGAGATACTGACAGCCACCATGAGGCAGATACGCTGTCCGCCCTTCCGAAAGAGATTCAATGAATATATAGAAAGCGAGGAAATCCCCATGACATATATAAATGAAAAGCATCGGGCAAGATTTACGCTTGCCGCCAAGAATGTACACAGAGAGAATTACGCATTGCTTTCGGCACTGTATCTGCTCACTGCCGATCAAAGGCTGTGGAGCTGCTGCAAGCACCATATAAATAACGGCTGTGTGTTCTTTGAGAACATCAAGCTCAATAACTGCACCGAACGAGCCTACACCCTCTACTGTGCGGCAAAGGACTTGACGCTCGGCACAAAGCATCTTACCGTGTCGGATCTGTCGAACGCCGACCTCGTTCCTCCTATGCTGTTCCGCACCATCTGCAACGCTATGGCGATCCGCCGCTTCGGACTCGCAGCCATCAAGGAGAATTGCCATGATTAAACTGAAAATAAAATACGGAAACAGCCAGACCGACCTCCGCTTTCCCTGCACAGAAAAGGAAATGAATGCGGCGCTCGAAAGAATCCATTCCGAGGATGTCACACCCCTTGAACTGTATGTGTCCGAGGTCGTATTCCCCGAGGAACTCGGCTGCCTCCAAGACCGATTCGTCAATCTCGATGAAGTCAACTACCTCGGAAAACGGATGGACAGCTTTTTCGGCGATGAGGAATATCAGTTCTACGAGGCGATGAAATTAGAGGGCTTCAACACTCTGCCCGACCTCATCAATCTGAGTTTTAATCTCGACCGTTACCCGCTTATTCGGGACATAAGCGATATGGGAAAGATCGGTAGAGAGTATCTGCTCACGGTCAAGGGCTGTCTGCCTGCCGATGATGCGGACGATCCGAAATATGCAGAATTCGGGCGGGAGCTGATTCGATCCGGCAAGGGCGTTTTTACCGAACACGGTTTGCTTTTCGTCGATGAGGACACACCGTTCGTAAAGGATTATGACGGGCAGAATTTTCCGGCATATGTGTATGAGGAAATGCTCTGCTTTTTGCGGGCTGAGTACAACGGAAAATCCGAATTCCTGTATTTGCCCTGCGAGGAAGAAGCCATCGACAAGGCGTTTGCACGGCTCGGCGCACCTACACCGGATGATGTGGAGCTCTCATGGGAGGACATTTGCATCGAAAGTGAAAAATGGACGGAACGCTTCAAGGAGATCGCCGCCGAGGAAGGTGTTTACGAACTGAACAAACTTGCAGCCGCCGTCAACAGCGCCGATATGGACTTGGAAAAGCTGTGGGCGGTTGCCGAATACGCCGAAGTCGAGAACGCAGAGCAGCTTGCACGGCTTGCGAAAAGTATCGACTGCTTCACCTTTGTTGAGGGTGCGAACTATTTTCAGGAGATCGGAGAGTATGTAACACAAAACAACGAGGATTTTACTGTGAATCCGACCGTGGCAAAGTTTTTCGATTACAGAGCCTTCGGTGAGTATATCGGCGAAATATATTACGGAAAATTTGTCGACGGCGGCTTCATCTACAACGACACTGACACAAGCCTGCTCGACATCTTATATCAGGACGAGCCTATGACGATGGGAGGAATGTAAATATGATCACCGCAATTATCCGCAATAAAGAGAACACCCTTGTTCTCGAACTGCCCCACAGCATTTACGACATTTATGAAAAGCTACAGTCTATCGGCATTATGCAGTCGCCAAAGCGAATCCCGCTGACCGACAACGAGGGCGAGGACATCGGCGTAAAACTGTTCAGTGAGAACGACTTCGGTCAGCATCTGCTCCTCACGCTGAATGAGAAAAACTCCATCGCAGATGCCAATATGCTGACGCTTGTTATTGGGGCGGCAAGCGAGGACATCAAAGAGGAACTGGAACAGAATATCCTCTATGACCAGTACGACTCAATGGACGAGGTGATTTCCGCCGTCCGTCAGATGACGCAGGATGCCGGTCCCGTAAAGGCTGTGTTCTTCTGTCCGCTTGTCGGGAATATTGACGAGGGCGACGGAGATATGTTCACGGTCGGAGATTCCTACCTCGCCGACAGCGCCGATGAGATCGCCGATGCATTGAATCGTTACACCGCCAATGACGAAAACGATATGGCAGCCTACTATAACGAGGATGACGGCGTGAGCGAAAAGCTGACCTCGGCTGTGTGGTCGGTGCAACTGCATGACGGCAGGCTGTTCGGACGGATTGACTGCAGCTTAAAGGAAGCTCTCACCGCAGCGGAAACGGAAACGCTTCGGGATTGGCTTACAGGGCAGTGCTCGGACGGCCTCGGCGAAGGCTTCGAGCAACAGCCCATTGATACGATGGACGGCGAACTGTTCGTCTCGTTCTGGAACAGCGGCGATGACTACGCCATGATGACCGAGAGCGAGTTTGACGAATACCTGCAGCAAAATGAAATGCAGATGGGAGGGATGTAATATATGGCCTTGCTGTTTTCTGCGGTTACCGTAACCGCAGGCTATGACGAAACCGAATTCACGGTCGGAGGAATACCGAGAGAGTACGACGACCTCGTCGGCTGGACAGCCTTTGATGACTTTATGGAAAATGTCGATGCGGAAACAGAGGTCAGCGTACACGCCGAAGCCTATTTGTACGGCGACGAGGAAACCGTGACTGCCACTCCCGAGGAGGTCGCATATCTGATAATGTGCATGGAACGGGATGAAAATTTCCTTGCCGGACATTGCGACAACATCGAGGATGTCGACTTCTCCTTTTTACGACCGCCGGAGGAATATTACGGAATGGAGATGAACTGATGACAGATAAAGCAAAACCGCCGCAGCCCATGGCGTTCAAGAACCTTGCCGAGCTGAAACGGTATATCAAAATCGGCACGGAATTCAAAGCGACGAGCCACAAATACCACCCCGACATCGTTGGGCTGACCCGTGTGGTGACAAAGTTGCAGACCAATGGCTTTTACTCAAAAATCAAGGATGAGCCGAACCATCGGTTCTCCGACTGCAATGGAGGCAAAGGCTTTTTCACTGAGCTCGGCAAGGCCGGCGGATATATCTTTGACGGCACTGCGGTTAAGGTGTTGGACAAGCGCGGTGAAAACGGCGTTATTTACGAATTGGAATTTTACAGAGAAAACACGGAGGTAAATGAAATGAACGAATATGACCGTCTGCACAGACAGGCACAGCGATATAAAGAACTCTATCCCAAAGGGACGCGCATCCTACTTCTGCACATGGGTGACGATCCCCGACCTGTTGAGGACGATATGCGCGGCACTGTAATGTTTGTGGATGATACATCCACCGTCCACTGCAAATTCGATAACGGCAGGCAGCTCGGCATCATCCCCGGCGAGGACTCCTTCCGCAAGCTCACCGATGAGGAGCTTGCCGAGGAACAGGCCGACAGCGAGGACATGGACGAGGACAACGGCCCCGTCATGGGAATGTAGGAGGTTGCCTATTGGAACACGATATTCTTATACCGCAGCCGCAGGCAGATATGCTGCTTCGGGAAGCAGCCGAGCGTGAAGTGTCGGCAGAGGAACTGCTTGCGGAAATCATCAGAAAATATATAGAAAGGAACGAGCGCAATGGCGGATGAAAAGAAAGGCATCACCGTAAAAATCGATGCCGACCTCCATGCCGAAATCAGAGAATATCTCGAACGGCATGAAGGAATGACAATGGCTGAGTTTATCACCCTTGCGGTGGACGATGAGCTCCACCCGAAAATACAACAGAAAGAAGGAAATAGCATGGGCAATATGAGAACGATGGCATTTCAGGTGCCGGAGGAACTGTTTCAGAGAATCAAGGACTACCTGCACCGCAACAATATGAGTCAGAAGGAATTCGTCCTCGGACTTATTGAAACCGAACTCGACCGAGAGCAGGCCGAGCGTGAGAGCCAAATTGACGCCGAAAGCCCCACAGAGGATACCTGCGAGGAAGCGGACGAGGAAGCCGCAGAAAACGGCTTTGCGGGCGAATGTGAGGGCGACAACAGCGCCGATGAGGAAACCGAGGATGAGGACGAATCCGAGGGCTTCGGTATGACAATGTAAGGAAAGCGAGGCGGAACAGAAAAACAACGGTATCGGTCGGATGACTTATGCCGATCAGATTTTTGGATATGTTCGCAGGTATCGGTGGCTTTCGTTCGGGGCTTGAACGGCTCGGCGGTTTTGAGTGCGTCGGCTACTGCGAGATAGACAAATACGCAAAGCAGGCGTATGACGCCATGTACCCCACGAAAGGAGAAATATATTTTGCAGATGCAAGAACCATTGACCCATACACCCTGCCGGATATCGACCTTATTTGCGGCGGTTTTCCCTGTCAGTCCTTCAGTATCGCAGGGCTCCGCAGAGGATTCCAAGATGACACAAGAGGCACTCTCTTTTTTGAGATCGCCCGCATTGCCGCCGTTAAAAGACCACCTTTTTTGTTGCTTGAAAATGTACCCGGTCTGCTGTCGCATGACAAAGGCCGGACTTTTGCGACCATCCTCGGTGCGCTGGATGAGTTGGGGTACGATGTCGCATGGCAAATCCTTAACAGCAAGGATTTCGGTGTCCCCCAATCCCGAAAGCGCGTGTATATTGTCGGATATCTTAGAGAAAGATGTGCCGGAGAAATACTATCTTTCACAAACGCAAATGCAGCGTCTCTTATCCAACTCCTTGGAGGCACAGAGGGCAATCGGGTCTACTCGGACGAGGGAGTCGGCATTACTCTCACAAGCAATGCCGGAGGCTTCGGAGGAAAAACCGGACTCTACGATGTAGCACTGCCTATCAAGGTAGATACAAAATCCGGCTTTCAGCTCGCACACCCCGGTGACAGCATAGACCTTGCCTACCCGACAATGAATACACGGCGAGGACGGGTCGGGGAAAAGATCGCCCATACTGTAACCCCCGGCAATACGCAGGGCTATTTTTTTATCGATTTGAACGCCGGTGCAAAGCTTACCGAAACGGCTCGGTGCATTACTGCCCGACAGGACAGCGGCATCAGTAAGCATAAAGGCGAACACTCCGCCGTGTTTATTGAGGACGAGCCGAGAGCTGTAGTGACGCCCGACAAGAAAACCATCCGTCAGCAAGGAAGGTGGATAAAAGAGCCTAACGAGCCGATGTTCACCCTTACGGTGCAGGACCGGCACGGTATCCTCCGTTACGGCAGAGTGCGGAAGCTCACCCCGAGAGAATGCTGGCGACTGCAGGGCTTTACCGACGAACAGTTCGATAAAGCCAAGGCTGCGGGACTAAGCGACGGACGGCTCTACAAAATGGCAGGCAATGCCGTAAGCGTACCTGTCGTTTCTGCTGTCGGTGCTGTTATCAAGCGAATCTACCAAGAGCAAATTCAGAAAGGATAAACGAGAATGACCTATAACAGAAAAATCATGAGGCTTGAACTGTCCGCCGAAAAAGCACTTAACGGCGGATATTATTATGCCGAATTGTTGCTGCCTGCGGCGGACTATGAAATCAAGGACGCTATGCAAAGGACTCGTGCCGTCGGCAGAGAAAACACGGTTGAAGTCAGTATCCTTGAATGCGATATCCTGCCGGAGCTGCAGGACATCCGCTTGGATACTTTCAGCTTGGACGAGTTGAACTTCTTTGCCAAGCGGCTTGCTTCTCTCCCCGACGAGGAACTGCCCGTGTTTTACGCCGTGACCGAGCAGATATTCAACGACGCAGACGAAAACCCCGTCAGCATCAAAGATCTCATCAACTGCACCTACGGCTTGGACACCGTTCCCGTCGCTCATAATGTAAGCAACCTTGCCGAGCTTGGTCGGTTTGCCTTCGAAAATGAACTGCTTTCCGACCTCGAAGGTATCCCCGAAAGTGCCGTTCCTTTTTTGAACGCAGAACAGATCGGCAGAGTGCAGCAAAAAAACGATAACGGCGTGTTTGAAGGTCGGTTATATATCCCCACCGTGCATTATGAACGGCCGGAGGTGTATGACGGCGTGACCTTGCCGGAGGAAGAACCGAAAAACGCTGCGTTTTTGCTCAAGGTCGGCGCATATCCGAAAAGTACTTTTTCCGACGAAGACCATGCGCTTCATGATCTGTGCCTGCCTGCCGATTCGGACGAATTATTCAATGTAACAGACAAGTGCGGCGAACCGGAAATAAACCTTTGTTTCTGCTATGAATTCTACTCATCTATACCGCAGATCACATCGGATATGTTTGACAGCATGGAAGAAATCGACGAGCTGAACACCCTTGCGCAGCGCATTGCGGCAATGAGCGAATCCGAGCAGACAAAATTCAAGGCAGTGCTGAACGCAGAGGATACCGCAACGCTAAAAGGCGCACTGGACATTGCCCAAAATCTGTGGCGTTATGAATTTACTGCCGAACCCGACACTGCGGATGCCTTCTTCAAGAAGTATATTCTTGAAAACACAAGCACGGAGTTTGACAGCAAGTGGCTTGAAAATCTGCTACCGAGAAATGAGGCGGATAAATTACTCGGCCGCATCGGTGCAGCCGTCACGGACTACGGCGTTATTTCCGCCCGAAACGGTCATCTGTTCAAGCCCGTTCCGTATGACGAGCCGGAGGCAAAGGAACTGAAAACGCAGGCGATGACCGAGGAAAAGCTGGATGTCATTGAGGTGCTTGACCGCAGAGCGCTGTTCAGCAACGGACGGCTCATGCCCGAACAGATCCCCGAAGGCTTATATGCCTATGACCTCCGCCACAGCGACGACGGTGACCGCTTCTGTGCCATTGAACCGAAGGTCGGAGTCAATCACGGCGGCACTGTGCTGATGCGGGATATCCTCGACTTCGGCGAAAGCGGATATATTCCGCTGGATGAGGACACCGAGCCGAACTTCCTGGGCGATGAAATGACGCCGTCCGAATTCGCCGACGAAGAAGCCCAGGACGAAACCTTACAGATGGGAGGTATGTAATATGAGCATCAGCACCGTAACCACCGACGACCTTCGCCGAATGAACGGCAAGGAAGGGCTTGTTTTGCAGGGCTGCGGCGGTGATCCGCAGGAGTGGCTCGACGGCATCAACGGTCTGCTCACCGATGAGGGTATTCTGAAAGACGGCAGCAAATTTGAGAATATCTCCGTATTCCAAAACGGTGAACTCACCAATATCCTCTTTCCCTTTGAGGACGGTGTGGAGATCGACATGGGCAAGCTCGCCATGTGGCGGTTGCGTTCCCATGAGCAGTTCGGCGGCACATGGCTGTCGGACTATGTGCCGAACAAGCTCGGCGGCTTCATAACCGAGCATGAGTCGGACAAGATAAAGCCCGATTGCAGGCTCATCGGCGAGGATGGAAACATCTTCAACCTTATGGGGCTTGCCGCCCGTACACTCCGCCACAACGGACTTGCGGAACAGGCAACGGAAATGACCGACCGCATTCATGAGTGCGGCAGCTATGACGAGGCTCTCTGCATTATCGGAGAATATGTCAATATAACGGGCAGCGAGGAATCCGAGGATGAGGACGAAGGGATGGGTATGTGCCTATGACCTATGATGAACTGCAAAAGAAAACCGCAGAGCTTTACGCATCCGGCGAGGTATATACTTCGCCGGATTTTCAGTGCGACCAAACAGGCGGTTTCCCGACCTCGCTTTGCGTATGTTGGGAAAAGCAAAAGGCGTGGCTCGAACTGAACGAAAATATCCTTATGGACAGAGATGGCATGGAACTCGGCTATTACAGAGATCTGTGTGCCGATTACGGTATCCGCTCCTGCTGTGACATTGAGGATTTCAACAGCCTGCTCCAAGGGCTCGGCGAGGACGCTGTCCAAACCGCCGAGCTGTTTCCCGATGAGGACGAAAGCATAACGATGGGAGGAATGTAAAATGGAGATCGCCATGCTCATAATCGGCCTGCTCCTCGGCGGGTGCGTCAGCTTCTGCATACTCGGATGTATGCAGATCAACCGCATCAACGACTATGAGGACGAGATACGCAGACTCCGCACCAAAGAAAGAAGCAAAACAGAATAAGCAATAAATCCACGGCGGTATCAATCGTTATAAAGACGAAAGATACCGCCGCTTTTTCTTTATAACGGTTGACCGCCTCAAAGTGAGGTGATCAAAATAAAATCCCCCGTAACCTGGATAGGCAACAAAACCTCTATCCTTCATATCCTGTATGCCTTGTTTCCCATAGGCTGTGACCGCTATGTTGAGCCGTTCGGCGGCTCCGGTGCGGTACTGCTGGGAAAACCCGTACCGGACAAATTCGAGGTGTTCAACGATTACAACCACAACCTCGTGAATTTATTCCGCTGTATGCGTGACCGACCGATGGAGTTCATCCGTGAGCTCGGCTTTTTAAGCCTGAATTCCCGTGACGATTTCGCGATCTTAAAAAAGTTCTTCGAAAAAGAGGAATTCACCGAGGACTACCTAAAAGCACAGCTCGACCTCACGGAAATAATGCTGCCCGAAGTGACCGCCAAGGAAGTGCGGACGCTGTATTCGGCGGCAAGGAACGACCACGACCTGCGCAGGGCTGCCATGTTCCTAAAGCTCATCCGCTACAGTTATTCCAGCGGATGCAAGTCCTTTGCCTGTCAGCCGTTTTCCCTCAGGACGCTGTTTACGCTCGTACAGGACTTTGCCAAGAGGTGTGAGAATGTGGTCATCGAAAACCAAGACTTCGAAACCCTCATAAAACACTACGACCGCCCGACAACCTTCACCTACTGCGATCCGCCGTACTTCACAAGCGAATATGTGTATGACTGCGGCTTCACATGGGAGGATCATCTGCGGCTCTACCACGCTCTTGCGGGCATGAAAGGCAAATTCCTTCTGTCCTATAACGATTGCCCCGAAATCAGGGAGTTATATAAAGAATATAACTTTTTCGACTTCAAACGGGTGCATAGCATGGCGCAAAAGTACGAGGCCGGCAAAGAATTTCCCGAACTGCTCATAGCCAATTATGACCTCTTTGAGCGTGAACGGCAGCAGCCGCACCAACTAACCTTATTCGATGTGAGCGACAAACCACTCGACTACGAAAAAATATTAAAGGAGAACATTGTATGCAGAATAAAAAGATGAAAACCGAAATCATTATGCTTCCCGTGCCTGCTGAATTATTCCTCGAAGCCGGAATGTTCGAGAGCGATCCCATGCAGATGTACACAGACGGACATAAGATCGTCATTGAAAACATCGACGATCCGAAGGACATCGTCTGTGACGGCGACTGCGAGGACTGTCCTTGCAGCGATAATTGCGATGAAAGCGAGGCGAACTGATATGACAAAGCTATACCGTGTCCTTGGTAAAAGAGGGCGCATCACTATTCCGTTTGAGATCCGGCAGCGTGTGGGCTTCACCTATAACGATGTGCTGTCCTTCACCGAATCACTGGACGGCAGAACTGTCACCGTCAAGCGTGAAAAGATTTGCGATAACTGCTCCGGCACCAAGACAGCCGACAAGGAAACCGAGATGACGCTTGAGGATTTCCTCGACAGTCTCTCCGCCGAACAGCAGCGTGTAGCCCTTGTGCATCTGTCCGTCAAGTGGGCTGAACAGAAAGCAGGTGGACACAATGCCGGAGCATAAGCCGTTGTATCTCTATTCCCTCAAGGAAGCTGCGGAATGGAACGAAAAGGACGAATGGCGTGAGAGCTATCTCGAAAACTGCGACTGCGCTCGTGCTATCGAGAGATCCATTGACGAACACTATGACGGTCAGTGCCTTAAATCCTGCGCCAAGGAAGTCATCGACCGATACGGCTTTGACCGTGTCAACTTCGTCCTTGCCGCCACCGTGCGTCAGGGAATCCATGACGGCAGATATTCCGAGGACAACAAAAAATGGGCGCGGCGCTTTTCCGTTATGGACAAGGAAAACACATGGCAATACTGTGTGCGCAGTCATCCGGGGCTCGTCAATCTCTTTGTCTCCGACACAAGGCGGCTGTGGGATAAGCTCGGATTATATGACGGCAGTCAGTGCGACAGTGAGCGCAGCGGACAGCTCGACTATACCGATCGCATACTTGTACTGAATCCGTCCGTTCTCAAGGACGAGTGCAAAACGCCGCAGGATCAGTTGTTCTACGCCACCCACGGCAACGGCTGCCGACCCGACTCCCTCGGTACAAAGGTCTTCGGTTTTCATGTGTCGGACGGGGAAAAAGGTTATTACCGCCGCACGGATTTTGTGGGCGCACTGAAAGAGGAGCTCATCCCCGAATGGGCAAAGGAAAATACGCAGAAATATCTTGAAGCCGACGACCTTGCCGACGAACCCGATGAGGACGGCGGCATGACAATAAATCTGTAATCAGGAGGATTTTTATTATGGCAACGAAGAAAGCAAACAACGCATCGCAATCCAAAATTCCGGTCAGCGCCAAAATCGACCGCATGATCGAGCGTGAGAATGCGACGGTCAAAGCCTATGCCAGCGTGAATATCGGCGGCGCATTCGTCATCAAGGACATCGCCGTTGTGGACGGTCAGAAAGGGATGTTCGCCCGAATGCCCTTTCGCTCCTACAAAACCGGCAGCGGCGAAACAAAATATTCCGACATTGCCTTCGCCCTCACCGATGAGGCAAGGCAGAGTCTTAACGACGCCGTTCTCGGCGCTTACCGTGAAGCTCTGGAGGAATCCGAGGACGAATTACCCGATGAGGACGAAAGTCCGGCACAAAGTATGTAACTTTTTCTCGAAACTTTTCGATTTCGCTGGACTTTTGCGAGTTTTTCGGTATTGTGTAAGTAGAGGTGATCATGATGACGAAACGGAAAATGCCCGCAGTCCTCCTTGCAGGACTGATGATACTCGCCCTTGCGGGATGTAATGCAAACAAAGCAACGCCCGACAGCGGCACGGCAGCGGACAGCCGTATAACCGAAACGGTGACGGACTTCACACCCGAAACCACCGTTGATACCGCTCTCCCTGCCGACACCGAAAACAAAACCGAAGCAACGGCAGAAAAAGAAAAAGCGGAAAGTTCTGCTCCTGCCGAAAGCGGCATCGCAGCGGAAACCCGAAAGCCTGCGGAAAGTGCTGACAAGGCGGAAACTGTACCGCCGACGCAAGCACCAAAGCAGAGCGAACCGCCGGAAGCAACCGAGCCGCCGGAGAGCAGACCTGCCGAATCGACTGCTCCCACAGCGCCGCCTGCTGAAACAAAGCCGGAAACCGAACCGCCTGCTGAAACGCAGCCGCCCAACGGCTTCACCGAAGCCGATCACAATCGCATCGTATCCGAGGTTAAGGCTTATGCTGAAAGCTACAAGGCAAAGGGCTTCACCTTCGAGTGGTCGGACAGCTTGGAATTCGGCTGGGATGTGGGTTGGATGGGAACGCCCCGCATCAGCCGCGACGGTGTGGACGGTACGATCAAGACCCTTAAGCACCATGTCGACCTCATCTACAAATCCGGCACCGACCCGGCAAACGGCGTGACTGCCGACAGCGTACTCTACCGTGTGGTGCAGCTCGAGATCGACGGCGGCATCGCCTATGCCGTCATATATGGATAATACAATAAAATACTCTACCCGAATGCCGTGAAAACCGCGGCATTCTTTTTTTTACTCAAAAAAACGAACGGAGGAATTTTCATGTTCAAAAAATGTAAGCGCGGGATGACGGCACTTCTTGCCGCCGTCATGCTGCTCACGACCATGCTGCCGCTGACCGCGTCTGCGGCAAGCGGCGTGACGATGGATCTCACCGACTGTCATGTAAGCTGGGACTATACGCTGACCGATGAGGAAGGAAATACCTTCTCCGCCGCCTACGGACTGAAGGCCGCGGACGATATCTATTTCGGCAAGGGCTTCAGCCCGTATCTCAGCAAAATGCATGACTACACCGCCAAGCGCAAGGGGCTGACCGGCTCCAAAGCCGATTGGGAATACGGTCGGGACTATGTCTACTGCTTTTGCATCGAGCGCGGTATTCCGCTGCCCGACAATACGCAGTATTCCGCGTCCGAAAACCCAAACCACGGCAATAAATATGCACTGCTGACCGAAAACCAAAAGGATCTTCTCAGGCTTGCGCTGACCTACGGGTATCCGAACCGTGTAGGCCTGCAGACCTCAAAGGACGCCAACGCCTGCTACGCCGCCACCCAGCTCATCGTATGGCAGATCACCATGGGCTTTCGCAGCTCGGCTACGGCGCTGAATGACAAGACCTATCCCATGAGCGGCTACAGCGGCACCATGACCGAGCAGTATACGCGCAACAAATATCTGAAAGCCTATTACGACGGCATCCTCTCGGATATGGCGACCCACTACACCCGACCGAGCTTTACGGCTTATACCGCAAGCGCGGCAAAGACCTTTGAGATGGACTACAGCGGCGGCAGATATACGGTTACGCTGACCGATACCAACCGTGTGCTGCAAAACTATGCCGTGACGGTAAGCGGCGGTGCCTCGGTATCGATTAACGGCAATACGCTGACCGTTTCTTCCGTAAAGCCACTGAATGACGAGGTAACCGTCAAGCTCAACCGCCGCGTTCCCTCAACGTATATGTCCACCGGCTTTCTGATCTGGTCCGTCCCCGGCAAGGAAAACGCCAATCAGGATATGGTCTCCGGCGTTCCTGCCGACAACGACCCTGTGCCGGCATATCTAAAAGTGCGTACCGCTGCCGGAAGCGCAAAGATCGTCAAGGTCAGTGAGGACGGAAAGGTAGACGGCATTACCTTCCGCATTCAGGGCGAGGGCGTGGATAAAACCGTAAAGACCGCAAACGACGGCGTCATTCAGGTGGATAACCTACGCCCCGGTGTATATACCGTAACAGAAGCCGAATATGACAGATATGTGCCGCAGGAAACCCGCCGCGTCACCGTAGTCAGCGGTCAGGTGTCTACCGTCAATTTCAGCAACAAGCTCCGCCGCGGCGACCTCACGGTCAAAAAGACTGCCGAGGACGGACTGACCGAGGGCATGAAGTTCCGCCTCTACGGAACATCGATCTCCGGCATTGAGGTCAACGAGTATGCTGTGACCGACAAAAACGGCGTTGCAAAATTCAAGGATGTGTTGATTGGCACGGGATATACCCTCGAAGAAGTCGACACTCCGACTCGCTATGTCATACCCGAAAAGCAGACAGCAGCGGTGGAATGGAACAAGGTCACAAGCAAATCCTTTGACAATGTTCTCAAGAAATTCAGCGTTACGGTTACGAAATCCGATTCTGAAAAGGGCTTGCCGCAGGGTGACGCCTCCCTCGCCGGTGCAAAGTACGGCATCTATAAAGGAAATCAGCTAATTGACACCTACACCACCGATGCGAACGGACAGTTCACCACCAAGTGGTATATCTGTGGCGACGATTGGGCGCTGAAAGAAATTGATCCCTCGGAGGGGTATCTCCTCAATACCGAAAGCCTGCACATCGGCGCGGAGGCCAAGCTCTATACCGTTGAATACAACATTGCCAAGCCACTCGATTCCTATGAGGATATCATCAAGGGCAAGGTCGCTATCATCAAGCACTGCGACGACGGCAGTACCAAAATCGAAACACCCGAAAAAGGTGCGGAGTTTGAGGTGTATCTGAAAGCGGCGGTCAGCTATGAAAACGCCGAGGAAACCGAAAGAGATATCCTTGTATGCGATGAGAATGGCTTTGCCGAAACCAAGGATCTGCCTTACGGCGAGTATGTGGTGGAGCAGACCAAGGGCTGGGACGGCAAAGAGCTTCTTGCGCCGTTTACCGTTTTCGTCAGCGAGGACGGTCGAGTTTACCGTTTCCTCATCAATAACGCTCCCTATGAAGCGTTCATTGAAATCGTTAAAAAGGACGCCGAAACAGGCAAGGTTATCCCGGCTGCGGGCATCGGCTTTAAGGTGCGTAACACCGACACGGGCGAATATATCGTGCAGCATATCAATTACCCGACTCCTGTTGACATTGACATCTATTACACCGATGTGTCGGGTAAGCTAATGATGCCCGAAAAACTGCCTTACGGCAATTATGAAATCATCGAGCAGTGTACGGCATACGGTTATGTCCTCGACTCCGCACCTATCGCATTCAAGGTGGACGGCGTAAAAACCGTTGTTACGGTCGAGAAGTTCAATATGCCGCAGAAAGGTACGATTGCCGTAAGTAAGGCTGGCGAGATTTTTTCCTCTGTTGCAAAAACAAACGGCGTATATCAGCCTGTGTTTACAGACGGCGGTCTTGCGGGTGCGGTATACGAAATTTCCGCCGCCGAGGATATTATCACACCCGATGGAACTTTACGCTATGCCAAGGGTATGGTCGTTGATACGCTGACCACAGACGAAAACGGCGCAGCAGAAAGCAAGCCATTGTACCTCGGCAAGTATACCGTCAGAGAAACAAAAGCACCCTATGGCATGGTGCTGAACGGTACGCCCAAGACCGTGGAGCTGACCTATGCGGGCGAAACCGTCGAGGTCACCGAAACCTCTGCCGAGTTCTATAACGAGCGCCAAAAGGCAGCTCTATCCCTTGCCAAAATTCTCGGTAAGGACGAAAACTTTAATATCGGAGATAACGGCGAAATCCTCTCGGTGCAGTTCGGACTCTATGCGGCCGATGGTCTGACCGCCGCAGACGGCTCGGTCATTCCGAAGGACGGACTGCTTGAAATTGCAAACTGCAATGAAAACGGCAATATCACATTCAAGACGGATATTCCCGTAGGCGCAAAGCTGTATGTGAAGGAAATTGCGACGGACAGCCATTATATCCTTTCGGACGAAAAATACCCCGTGACATTTGAGTACGCCGGACAGGATACCGCCCTTGTGGAGATCAAAGCAAACGGCGGCGAAGCCATTAAAAACGATATCCTCTACGGCTCGGTCAAGGGCTTGAAAATCGACCGTGAAACCGAGAAGCCTATCGTCGGCGCAAAGTTCGGACTCTTCCGCAGCGGCGAAACCGAGTTTACTGCCGAAAAAGCAATCTTGACAGTCGAATCCGGCAAAGACGGAGTGTTCGTGTTCGAGAAAATCCCTTACGGCAACTGGCTCATTAAGGAATTGCAGCCTGCGAACGGCTATCTCCCCAACGAGGAAATCTATCCTGTCAGCATTGCGGAAAACGGGCAGACCATCGGCATTACCGTTGTTAACGACCGTATTCCCGAAATCGGGACGCAGGCGACTGTGGACGGCGAAAAGGAGATCTGCGCCACCGAGGTGTTCACGATCACCGATACCGTCTCCTACAAGCACCTGATCCCCGGCAAGGAATATCTCCTTGTGGGAACGCTTATGGACAAAAGCACCGGAAAAGCCTTCATCGAAAACGGAAATGCGGTAACAGCCGAAACGGTATTCACCCCCGAAGCGCCGAACGGCACGGTCACCGTGACCTTTACCTTTGACGCAAAACTCATCAAGGAAAACACAAGCCTTGTGGTGTTTGAATCGCTGTATAAGGACGGCAAAGAGCTTGCCGTTCATGCGGATATCAATGATATTGGGCAGACCGTAAAGGTAAAAATCCCCGAAATCGGCACAAAAGCGACGGTGGACGGCAAAAAGGAAGTCACCGCAAGCGGCAGAGTGAAAATTGAGGATATTGTCTCCTACAAAAATCTCACCCCCGGCAAGGAATATGCGGTCAAGGGCGTGCTGATGAACAAGGCCACCGGAGAACCGCTGCTTGCGGACGGCAAGGAAATTCGCAGCTCCTTCACCTTCAAGCCCGACAAGCCGGACGGCGAGATCAATATCACCTTCGTATTCGACGCTTCCGGGCTTAAAACTGCTACCGAGATCGTGGTATTCGAAACCCTCTACCGTGACGGTACAGAGATCGCCGCCCATGCGGATCTGAAGGACGAAGGGCAGACAGTGAAAATCACGCCGCCCACACCGGACAATCCACAGACGGGAGATAACTCCAACCTCGGCTTCTGGATCGGACTCGGCGCTGTGGCGCTCGGCGGTCTTGTGGCGGTCATCATTATCCGTGTGAAATCCCGAAAGGATGAGGATGACGAATGATGCGCAAGGTGTATGTCTGCGCTCCCCTCGGAGGGAATATTGAGCAAAACCTCAAAAAGGTTAAGACATATACCGAATACGCACTGAGGTGCGGCACGGCTCCGGTCGTGCCGCATTTCTATGCGGAATGTCTTGACGATAACGACCCGAAAGACCGTGAAATCGGGCTTGCGGCGGGACTGTCGCTTCTGTGGTTCTGCGACGAGCTGTGGCTGTTCGGAGATACCATTACAGACGGCATGAAAAACGAGCTGCAGTTCTGCAAAAACCTCAATATCCGCATTCGAAAGATAACCGAAAAAGAAATCCAAAAAGTGATCGGAGGTAATCCCTTATGAATTCTATGAAAAAGAAAACCGTCAGAATCCTTTTCTGTGTTCTGCTCGTGGCCGTCCTTGTGTCGGCATTCTCCATGACCGCATTTGCGGCGGGCGATGTGGCGGGAGCGATCGAGAACACATGGAATGCCGCCAAAGGACAGATTCAGACCGTGGTCAACAATGTGGTCTTTCCCGTCTGCGATATGATCCTCGCCATCCTTTTCTTCGTGAAGGTCGGCACGGCATATTTCGACTACAGAAAGCACGGGCAGTTTGAGTTCGCCGCGCCCTGTATCCTCTTCGCCTGCCTTATTTTCACCCTCACCGCACCGCTGTATATCTGGTCGATCATATGATGAGAGCGGAAACACAAGCAAAAGGAAACGGAGGTGAGGCTCCTTGTTTGACTGGTTAGGAGATATCATTTCAGGCATCGGCAGCGCCATCGGAGATACGATTGACTTCATCGGTTCAGGTGTGGGTGATGCGATTTGGAACGCCATGCTCAAATGGCTGTACGAGATCATCTACGGTGCGATTGCCGATTTCTTCAAGATGATGGGCAATATGGGCTCGGAAGTATTCGATCTCGAATGGGTGCAGGCTACCGTGAAGCTGTTTACGCTGTTCGGCTGGGGCTTGTTCGTCGCGGGAACGGTTGTAGCCGTATTCGATGTGGCGATAGAATACCAGTGCGGCAGGGCGAACATCAAGACCACAGCGCTCAATATTCTAAAGGGCTTCTTTGCCTGCTCCCTCATCGGCATAGTGCCGATAGAATTATACAAGTTCTGCATCAGCCTGCAAAACACCTTTTCGCATGATTTGGTCGGGATCGCCTCCGGCGGGATCAACGAAAGCCTTGCCGACGCAGGGCTTGCCGCCCTCGCCGGAATGTTCTCGTCGGCGGTCTCGGCAACCTACGGTCTTTTGAATTTGCTGTGCATGATCGCCTTTGCCTACTGTGTGATCAAGATGTTTTTCGCCAATATCAAGCGTGGCGGCATTCTGCTCATTCAAATAGCGGTCGGTTCGCTGTATATGTTCAGCGTTCCCCGTGGCTATGCGGACGGCTTCAATCAATGGTGCAAGCAGGTTATAGCGATCTGCCTTACGGCATTTATGCAGACAACCTTGTTGTTCCTTGGACTAATGACATTCCCGAACAATATGCTGTTGGGGCTTGGCATTATGCTGGCCGCCAATGAAGTACCGAGAATTGCGCAGCAGTTTGGCCTTGACAGTTCGGTGAGAGTCAACATGATGAGCGTGGTACACGCCACCACCACGGCAGTCAACCTGACCCGCAGTGTGGCAAAGGCCGCAGGCAAATAACGGAGGTATTGCATGAAAGAAAACAATGAATTGGAACGCACAGATATTGCCGTTGACTCGGATATGGAGGTTGACTGCGATATCGGGCAGGAAATTACGGCATATTTCGAAACATGGTTCGATGTGGACAAAAAGTTCGGGATCAACACTGCCTCGGAGGACGGCACTTGGCTGAATTTGTACGCTAAATACAACCCCTTTGCCGACACCCTGCGTGTCGAATGCGAGATCAGCCGCGACAGTGGCTCCTCATACTTTGACTATGAGCCGACAGAAAACGAATCGCAGCTCATCAAGGACATGATCGCGGAAAAGCTCATGCAGGGACACGGTCGGACGCCGCAGGAATTCTGCGAGGATGTCGGCGGCATGGAAATCGGAGGAATGACGCAATGACACAATATATCTATCCGCAGAACTTAAAAGCCACCGCTAACCTGTGGCTTTGGAGTTTGCGGGACTTTGTAATACTTGCGGTAGCCGCACTGCTGTCGGTTCTCGCACTTGTGCAGCTGCACATCTTCTTACCGGCCGTAGCTGTTTTATGCTACGGCTTTTTAACTATCCGCATGGACGATACCACCGTACTCGATTTCATGCGTTACGCTGTGCGCTACTTTATATCCACACAGCAATACTTTGAATGGAGGTAATGGCAATGAAGCAGAAACAGCAGAAAAAGAAAAAAGGCCGTTCAGTGCAGGAACTTATGGGCATCAAGACCTTCACGAAATACGGCCTTTCAACCAACAAGGGCGAGCTGCTCTTTTATCTTGTAGCACCCACCAATATCTCGGTGCTTTCCCATATCAACATCGAAATCAAAATCCATCACCTTATGATGGTGCTGTCGGCATTGCCCGACATTGAAATCGTATGCACCGACTCCTCGGAATGCTTTGACGATAACAAAGCCTATCTGACCGAACGCCTTGAAGTTGAGGAAAATGCAAAGGTCAGGAAGCTCATCAAAAAGGACATTGACTTCCTCGATACCATTCAGGTGGAGATGGCGACCGCCCGTCAGTTTTTCTTTGTTGCAAGGCTCAAAGGGCAGAAAGAAAAACAGGTCTTTGAAACCGCAAACCGAATTGAGAGCAAAATCGCCGGCGAGGGCTTTGAAGTGCATAGGCTGAAAAAGCCGGAAATCAAACGCATCCTTGCTCTCTATTTCGATGCAAGTATGCAGGGCGAAGCAATGCCCGACATTGACGGTGAACAGTTCTACGAGGTAACGGACGATGAGGACGAGGAATAAACCCGTCCTCATATTTTTCTGTCTTCTGCTGTCGGCGGCCGCTGTGCTTGCAGGCGTGAAAATCTACTCCGAACTGAGAGAACAGCAGAAAGAAAAAGAGGACTTCGCCGTCGTCTCACAAATCGCCGAGCCTGCGGTCACGGCAGCACAGACAGAATCAGAGCCAACCGAGCAGCCTGCGGCAGAACGCAATATACAAGCTCTCATTGCAGAAAACAGTGACTGCATCGGGTGGCTCTCTATTGACGGCACAAACATCAGTTATCCCGTAATGCACACACCGAGCGATCCGCAGAAATATCTCCGCCGAAACTTCTACGGCAAGTACAGCCAAAGCGGTGTGCCGTTCCTTGACGGACGGTGCGACCTTCAAAGCACCAACCTTATTATCTACGGTCACAATATGCGAAACGGTACAATGTTCTCCGACCTCAAAAGGTATGTGGACAGAGATTTTCTGAACGCACACCGGTCCGTAAAGTTTGAAACCGCAGACGGTATCCGTTATTTTACCGTAACCAAAGTATTGAGGACTGATATTACAGACGCTTGGTATAACCGCATTGCCGCCGAGGACGGTAGACAGCTCATTCTCTCCACCTGTTACGGATCGGGCAAGGATGGCAGGCTGCTCATTATCGCCGCAGAAACTTAAATTGTCGGCAGAAAGGAAGAAAATCATGTTTAAGAGAAAACCGAAAGTATTAACGCCGGAGCAGGTGGAGGAAATCCGCACCAAGGACTTCTTCGATATGATCCTGCCTGGCACTATAAAATTTTTATCCGACCATTATATCGTGGGTGACAGCTACCGCTGCGTATGGGCAATCCGTGAGTATCCGCCCTCCACCGAGGAACAGGCGATCCTCTCACAGCTCGCCGACCGCAACGGCGTGACCCTGCGCATTTATCACAGGCTTGTGGAATCAATGGAACAGCGTAAGATAATTCAAAATGCCACTCGCCGTAACCGACTCAAAAGTGGCGGCAACGATGTCAGCGAAAGCATTGAGGCGGAGGGCAATTTGCAGGATGTAATTGAACTTCTCGCCAACCTCCGCAAAAACAAAGAGCCGCTCCTCCACTGCTCGGTGTTTATCGAGCTGAAAGCAAAAAGCATGGAAAAGCTCAAGGAATTGCAATCGGACATTGCCATGGAGTTGACGCGTTCCAAAATTTCCGTTGACCGATTAACGCTACGGCAAAAAGAGGGATTTCTCTCTGCCGTGCCGACAGGCTCCAACCAGTTCGGCGCACAGTACGAGCGTGTGCTTCCTGCGTCAAGTGTTGCAAATCTTTACCCATTCAACTTTTCCGGCAAGACCGATCCGCAGGGCGCATATATCGGCAGAGATAAGTACGGAACAAATATCCTTGTGGACTTCGACCGCAGAGCCGAGGACAAGACCACAAGCAACATCCACATCCTCGGCAACAGCGGTCAGGGCAAGAGTTATCTTCTGAAACTCATCCTCACCAATATCCGTGAATCGGGCAAGCGCATCATCTGCCTCGATCCCGAATCGGAATATGAGGATCTGTGCGAAGCCCTCGGCGGCTGTTATATTGATTTTATGTCGGGCGAATACACCATCAATCCGTTAGAGCCGAAGGCATGGACGGACAGCGTTGAGGATATCGACGCTACTACACCCGAAGCGTTCAAAAAGGTCACACGGCTCAGTCAGCACATTGCTTTTTTGAAAGACTTCTTCCGCAGCTACAAGGATTTTACCGATTCGCAGATCGACACCATTGAAATCCTGCTCTCCAAGCTGTATGCCCGATTCGGTATCACCGACACCACAGATTACAGCGTAAAGAAGCCCTCGGATTTTCCCATTATGGAGGATTTTTATAAGCTGTGCGAGGAAGAATTCATGGCTTACGACAAGCAGAGGAAATATCTCTACACAGAGGAAACGCTACAAGAGGTCTGCCTCGGCATTCACTCTATGTGCATCGGCTCTGAAAGCAAATACTTCAACGGCCACACCAACATCACCGACTCCAACTTCCTCGTATTCGGTGTGAAAGGGCTTATGGATACCAACCGCCGACTCAAGGACTGTATGCTGTTCAATATCCTGTCCTATATGAGCAACGAACTGCTCGGCAAAGGCAGCACGGCGGCATCGGTGGATGAGCTGTACCTCTTCCTCTCGAATATGACTACAATCGAATATTTGCGTAACTGTATGAAGCGTGTGCGCAAAAAGGACTCCTCGGTGATTCTGGCAAGTCAGAATATCGAGGACTTTTTGATTCCGTCGATTCGTGAGTTCACAAAGCCGCTGTTTTCCATTCCTACGCACCAGTTCCTGTTCAACGCCGGACAGATCAACCCGAAGGAGTATATGGACGCCCTGCAGGTCGAACCGAGCGAATTTGAACTTATTAAATATCCCGAAAGAGGTACTTGCCTCTATCGCTGCGGGAATGAACGGTATCTCTTGCAGGTCATTGCGCCCGAATACAAAGCCGCACTGTTCGGCAAATCGGGAGGTAGATAATGAGCGCCACGGTAGCCGCCGCACTCAAGAAAATTGCCGTCGCCGTACTGACCGACAAAAAGCTGCGGCGCACCGTTCTCGGCATCGTCCTCGGTGTGATCATTATCATCATTATGCCGGTGGCTGCCGTTATATCTCTGTTCAACGGTGACATCGAGATCGACACCGACCGCCTTCAGACCTTGGTGGTGGAAAATCTCTCCGCCGAGGAAAAAGCAAAGCTGCAGGCGGTGGAGGATACTATGTATGCCATAGAAACGGCTATGACCGAAAAGGGATTTACGGCAGAAAAGGCAAAGGAAGCGCAGGTGCTGTATGTGCTGGCGCTTTCCGACTATGCCGAACAAACAGATTTTGTTTCCAAGCTGGCAGGCTGCTTTACGGAGGATCAGACGGACGAGCAGCTCATCGCCGCCGTCAACTCCGCCTTCGGCACGGAGCTGAAAACCGAGGACTACAGCAAGATAATGAATTCCATCCGTGCCAAGGCAATCAATGTCTCAAAGTTTGTCGATCCCGAAACAAAGAATAATGTTGACCTTGCAGAGTGGGCAAAGCAGGCTTACGCAAAGAAATGGGGCTATGTATACGGGACATACGGTGAGGTGCTGACCGAGTCCATATTGACAACCAAGATATCGCAATTCCCGGAACAGGTCGGCGATAACGAGGAATTCATTCGTCGGCATTGGCTCGGAGGCCGCACCGCCGATTGCATCGGGCTCATCAAAGGCTATGCATGGTTTAATTGTGACACGGGACAAATCGAATATCGCTCCAACGGTGTTCGGGATACCGGCTCCGACCCCATGCTCGACATGGCGACCGAGAAAGGTACGATTGATACGATGCCCGACATCCCCGGCATCGCCGTATGGATGGACGGACATATCGGCATCTATGTCGGCGGCGGGCAAACCATTCATGCTGCGAACACGGAGTTGGGTGTTATCATGACGCCCCTTGCGCAGTCAGGATGGACGCACTGGCTCAAGATTCCGTATATCTCCTATGATGAACCCATCGAGAAAGAAAACTGACATATAGTACTGAAAAAGCGGTATGGGTGCAAGCCCATACCGCAGATACATACCACGAACCTGACAGTAGAAAAAGTCACAAAGTCGTGGTATAATGTATTCAAATCAGGACGGTAAATCGAAATTTATATATAAAGGAGAATATTGATGAAACTGTTTTTATGTTCGCACTTTTCA
>OIZO01000568.1_pt1 | contig 23717 bp, 18 predicted proteins | sample 1588551 | NCBI WGS metagenome assembly OIZO01 (sample SAMN03283271) | human gut metagenome | biome: human-associated habitat; material: feces | host: Homo sapiens | place: Peru | collected 2012 | reverse complement strand
ATGAAACAGATACAGATGGAAAGACAGAGACACAGGCATACAGCGAAGAAAAGCCGACATTCACAGACTGGGAGACAGTAACGGGAATAACAGATCCGGCAGTTGATTATAAAGAAGAAAAAGTAAAATACAAAAGCATGAATGAAGAATTCTCAATGGGAGCATATGAGTATTCAGTTACAGAGGCAGTATTGACGAAGAATTTAAATTATGCATATGAGATAATGAATAAAGATTCAGCAGATTTAATTGTAAACGATAAAATAAATGCATATCCAACAGGAAGAGTGAGAGGAGAAAGAGAAGATTTTCTGTGGATTAAGGTTCATGTGAAATACGATGGCGATAAGGATTTTAAAACAAGCATGCAGACTTTTATAATAAAAAGGGATGATGGTCATTTATGGGATAGTGGAATTATTCATCTTATACAGGATGAAGCAACATTATTATATCCGAAAGAAAGTTACATGACAAACGATGTAATTCTAAAGGTCGGAGAAGAGAGAGACTATTGGTTTCTGTTCAGCGTGTATAAATATAATCCGCAGATTAATGAATTATATATGGGTGGAACATTAGGAACTGCGTGTGATACAAATAGTATTAAAAATTATAGTGGGAATCTTATAGAGCTAAAAATTGAGGATAAAACAGAGAGGTGAATAATATGTATATTGAGTTGAAAAATGTAACAAAGAAAATAAGAGGTGTAACAGTTCTTGACAATGTGAGTCTTCGTATGGAGTCTGGAAATATATATGGCTTCAAAGGTAAAAATGGAAGTGGTAAGACTATGCTTATGAGAGCAGTTGCAGGACTTATAAGAGTTGATGGAATTGTTGATATTAATGGGAAAATAATGGGTAAAGATATGATGTTTCCAGACAGCATAGGAATTCTTATAGAGAACCCTGCATTTATTAACAATTATACAGGATATGAGAATCTTAAAACTCTTGCATCTATAAGAGAAAGAATTGATGATGAAAGAATAAGAGAGACTCTTAGTGAGGTCGGTCTTGAACCATATGATAAAAGAACTTTTCGTAAGTATTCGTTAGGTATGAAACAGAGATTAGGCATAGCAGCAGCAATAATGGAAAATCCTGACATTATAATATTGGACGAGCCGATTAATGCTTTGGATGATTCAGGAACAGAGCAGGTAAGCAAGCTTCTTATGAAACATAAAGAACGGGGAGCACTTATTATTATTGCCTGTCATGATGCAGAAGAACTTGATTATTTATCAGACGATATAATAGAAATTGCAGAGGGAAGAATCAAAAATAATAAAGCTGACAAAGGAGGAACTAATTAAATGCATGAATTAAATGTGTTATTAAAGATAGAATTTAAAAGATTATTTAAAAATAAATTATTTTATATTTCATTATTTATAGGAGTTGTGCTTGCAACAGGTTCCTTTATTAATAAAGTAATTCCACATATGGATATTCTTAATGGATTTGATGGAAGTGTTGCCTCATATCCTTTTTCTGTTTTTAATTCATGGATGGGAATTTTTATTGGTTTTGATCCATTTGCAACAGCATATGTATATGTGTGCATGTTATTCTGTGCATTGCCATACTGTGGTAATTTTTCAAGGGATAATCACAACCAGTACATATTGCAGTATTATAGCAGAGCATCGAGGAATAAGGTGCATGCAGCCAGATTCATTACAACATTTGTTTCGGGAGGAATGCTTGTCCTTCTGCCTGTATTAATGAATCTTATAGCAACCATGATGTGTGTTCCTGCACTTTCTCCTGTTGAAAATGGATTATTTATCGGTTCAGGAAAGTCTTTTATGGGATGTCTGTTTTATAATCATACATTTGTATACATAATTATTTATCTTGTTCAGTTTTTTGTATATGGTGGAGCTTTTTCTGTAGTTTCATTAGCTGTTGCATTTTTATTTGATAATGCATTTCTTGTTATGATTTCACCATTTATCGCTTATTATGGTGTAGGTGTGTTATCTACAGTTGGTAAAAATATTTTTGGACTGTATACATTTAATCCTATGTCTTATATTAGTCCATCAAATGTTCTTATGGATAATGGACTTATAGGTTTTATTCTGGAACCGTTAATTATTATACTGGTAAGTGGTGTAATATTCTTTTGGAAAGGAGCAGCAAATGAAGTTTTATAAATTTTTGATTACGGCAGCGTGTATTGCCATAGCAGCAGTATGTATTGCATTGATAGTAAGAGTTAATAGAGCATTTCCAAATGCAGAGGAGGTTAGTTATACCAAAGACAATCCTGCAGATTTAGACGGACTGGAGATAACTCCTGTTAATGCTAAAGTATATACTCTTGAGGATTATTCTAAGATTTCAGGTCAGTATAAGAATGTAAGCGAAGAAAAAGCTAAGAATGTAAGAATTATTGTTATGACTGTAAGATTAAGAAATACAACTGATCAGGTTATTAATTATGCACCAAGCTTCATATGCGTTGTTGAGGAGCTTAACGGAAGCAATGGTGTCCAGCCGGTTAGTAATTCAATGAGGAGAATCACATTAGATCCGGGACAGACTCAGGAAGTAAGATTTCAGGCATATATGGGACCTAATCAGCTGAATCCTAAGAAATTTTCAAAGCTGGAGTCTTCTACGATAACTTTAGTGTATTCTTATTATCCATTAAAGAAAAAGCTGGTGTTTTAAATGAAATGTTTTAAAAATGTTTTCAAGGCAGATATCAGGCGGTTTTGTAATGCAAGCTGGAAGTTTTTTACAGCATTTATAGTATATTGTATATTGCAGGCGGTGATTTTTTATACAGGTGCAGTTAAGTTCATACATAAAGGAATCATTGATGGTGTATCTTTTGGAGATTCCATGCTGTATTTCTTTAAAGGAGCAAAAAAATTCATAATTCGTGGCAATACACCTATGGATATACCTATTTTTGGCATGCTTGTTGTGTTGTATCTGCTGCTGATAATTGCATTATATATTAATTCTGATAAGAATGCGCTTGGCAAAAGTATAATAGTAGCGTCAAGGTCACCTGTATACTGGTGGATTAGTAAATGCTTAATTGTTGTTATTGCTGCATGTGTATATATGATTATAATATGTGTGACACATTTTCTGATGGGAATGGCCATAGTAAATAGCAGATTTTATTCTGGTATTTCATTAACTTCCGAGAATACTATCAGGGTTTTTCTTGGAAGTGGGGATATCCCGCAGAATACTAATATGGCAATAATGTTATTAATGTGTTTGGTATGTTTTATTACAGTTGCAATTGTGCAGCTTTTTATTACTTATATTTCAAATGCAGTATATGGATTTATTGTCAGCATAGTATATTATGTAGTATCAATATGTTACATGAAGTGGTTTTGCTTTATTAATTATATGATGATGTATAGGATATCTGAGGTATATAATTACTGGAAATATGGCTTGTGTATGATGCTGTGTGTATGCGCTGGCATTATAACGGCAGGAATTATATATTCACGAAAAAGGGATTTTCTGTAAAGTTAAGGGGTTTACCTATGAATGAAAGAGTGAAAAAGTATTTAAGCGTTATGCTGGCGTATGGGATACCAGTCATGCTGATAATGAAAACGGTACCATTCATGTCTGGTTATCTGAAAGGACTTGATGCATGTGTGGCTGATTACTTTCTGTTCTTTTTTGACTGGAAGTCGAATGGGTTCATATGTATGTATGAAATAGTTCTGTTTAGTTTTTTTATGGTTACAATAATCAAAACAGAATTATTGCCAAACAGGATTGTTTTATATAATTCAAGGATTAAGCTGTTTTTCAGCTGTGTAAAAAAATGTATTGCTTTAACATATTTGGTTCCGCTCTTTAATGCGGTTATTACTATGGTGGTATCACTTAGTAATCATGCAGTATGGGCATGCAACTGGGGAGCAGAAGGAAGCGTTTCAAAATATATGCTGCCATATTGTGATTTTGCTAAAGTAAGTACAGTGACAGTTATTTTAGCATCAGTTCTTGCAGATGTTCTCAGAATGCAGGCAACATTGCTTATAATATGTATTGTATACTGGCTTACCAGATCAACTGTTTTTACATATATTCTGGTATATATAAATGTACTGGCGGTAGGAATTTTGTCTAAAATTAAAATAATGGGAATATCATTTTCTGGTGTGTATTCTAAAATGATTATTGAGCGCTTATATGCATATGTGTATGGAATTGTGCTTAAGGATAATGTTATTGTTCCATTGATGATAGTATTGATTCTTGCAGTTTCAGGAATTGTTTTATTCAGAGTGTACAGGAAAGATATTCTGTAATTGACAGAATTAAAAAAGGCTTTAACCAGAAAATACTGGTTAAAGCCTTTTTGTTAATCTTCGTCGTTAATATCTTTCTGTGCAACAGCAGCGGCTATAACTGATATGATAACTACAGCAGCAATAATAGCAACTGCAACACCTATAATTGGTCCGATGAATAACATAAAACTCATAATTTCACACCTCTTCGAACATATTTATTATATCCATTATATATCGGAATTATAATATGTACAAGCAATTAAGCGTCTTTTTTAGATTCTTTTTCTTCTTTAGCAAGGTTTTTGTTAGCAGTTGAAAGCATAAGCTTGATTCTGTTTAACTGGTTAACTTCGGAAGCACCAGGATCATAATCTACAGCAATTATGTTAGCTTCAGGATATGCTGCACGAAGCTCTTTGATAACGCCCTTTCCTACAATGTGGTTAGGCAGACATGCAAATGGCTGACAGCATACGATATTGCCTACACCATGATGGATAAGCTCAATCATTTCACCGGTAAGAAGCCAGCCTTCACCAGTCTGATTGCCAAGTGATACGAAGTCTTTAGCGTAATTGGCTGTCTCACTAATCTTAGATGGAGCATCGAATCTCTTGCTTTCTGCAAGTGCCTTGGTTCCAGCCTTTCTGAAGGTTTCAAGTATCTTTATAAGTGTACTTGAAAGAATAGCACCCTTCTTAGGTGTCTTTAATAATTCATGCTTATATGTTGAATTCTGCATACAGTAGAGAAGGAATCCCATAAGGTCAGGCATAACAGCCTCTGCACCTTCTGCCTCAAGTAACTCAATAATGTGGTTGTTAGCAGCAGGCATGAACTTAACAAGAATCTCTCCAACAACACCAACTCTAGGCTTCTTGATATCCTTAAGCGGAATATTATCAAAATCCTTAACAATAGCACGGAGGTTCTTATTGAACTCTTTCATATGAACCTTATTTTTAGTAAGCTGCTCAATGCAGACCTTCTTCCATTTTTCATGAAGTGCATTAACTGAACCAGGAACTGCCTCGTAAGGTCTTGTACGGTATACAACATTCATGAATATATCACCATATTCAACAGCCATCATAGCTTTCTTAAGCATTGGTATGTCATAGCTGAAGCCTGGATTAGATTCAAGTCCCTGTGCACTAAGTGAGATTACAGGAACATCTGGAATACCAGCCTTTATGAGTGCTCTTCTGATGAAGCCGATATAGTTGGAAGCACGGCATCCGCCACCTGTCTGTGACATAATAACAGCAGTTCTTGAAAGGTCATATTTGCCTGAAAGAAGTGCATTCATAATCTGTCCGACTACCATAAGTGAAGGGTAGCATGCGTCGTTATTAACATATTTAAGACCTACATCTACTGATGACTTGTTGTCATTCTCAAGGACTTCAATATTGTAGCCACATGAATTAAGGGCAGGACCTAATATGTCAAAATGTATTGGTGACATCTGAGGACAGAGAATTGTGTAATTCTTTCTCATATCTTCAGTAAACTGTACTCTGTGGTAGGCAGATGACTGAATCTTTCTCTGGTAGTTCTTCTGTTCACGTACTCTTAAAGCAGCGATTAGTGAACGTACTCTGATTCTTGCAGCGCCAAGGTTATTAACCTCATCAATCTTAAGTACTGTATATATCTTTCCAGACTTAGTAAGTATATCGTTGACAGCGTCAGTTGTAACGGCATCAAGACCGCATCCAAATGAATTGAGCTGGATAAGGTCGAGATTATCTACAGTCTTAACATAGTTAGCAGCAGCATACAGTCTTGAATGATACATCCACTGGTCAAGAATGATAAGAGGTCTTTCAACTGTTCCTAAATGTGCAACACTGTCCTCTGTAAGTACTGCAAGTCCGTATGAATTAATAAGTTCAGGAATACCGTGGTTTACTTCAGGGTCAACATGGTAAGGACGACCGGCAAGTACAATACCGCGCTTTCCTGTTTCATTAAGGTAAGCGATTACCTCTTCACCCTTCTTTCTCACATCATTTCTGCAAGCCATCATTTCATCCCATCCGGCTTTGACAGCAGACTTAATCTCTGCGGCAGGAATGTATGATGAGAATTCCTCAACGAGTCTTTTTGATATCTTCTCCTCACTTTCAAATGACATGAAAGGATTTCTGAAATCTATATTCTCCGTTTTAAGTTCTTCTACATTATTCTTAATGTTCTCGGCATAAGAAGTAACGATAGGGCAGTTATAATGGTTGTTAGTGCCTTCATATTCGTTGTGCTCATAAGGTACACATGGATAGAAGATGAATTTAACTCCCTGCTTAATAAGCCACATGATATGGCCATGTGCAAGCTTGGCAGGATAACACTCTGACTCTGATGGAATTGACTCAATACCTAATTCGTAAAGCTTGTGGCTTGACTGAGGTGAGAGTACAACCCTGTATCCAAGTTTTGTGAAAAATGTATACCAGAACGGATAGTTCTCATACATGTTAAGAACTCTTGGAATACCTACAGTACCTCTTACAGCCTTTTCTTCTGAAAGAGGCTCATAGTCAAAGAGTCTGTGGAACTTATAATCGAAAAGGTTAGGAAGCTTTTCTTTGTTCTTCTCTTTACCAAGTCCACGTTCACATCTGTTACCTGTGATAAACTGTCTGCCGCCAGAAAATTTATTGATTGTAAGGTGACAACTGTTAGTACATCCCTTACATCTTGTAAGCTTTGTTTCATATGTAAGAGAGTTAATCTTATCTATAGAAAGCATAGATGACTCTGATATACCGTCATATCTTTCTCTTGCAATAAGGGCAGCGCCAAAAGCACCCATAATACCTGCGATATCAGGTCTGATTGCCTGAACGCCTGTAATCTTCTCAAAACTTCTAAGAACTGCGTCGTTGTAGAATGTACCACCCTGAACAACGATATGCTTACCTAAATCATCAGGGTCAGAAATCTTGATAACCTTGTATAAAGCATTTTTAATAACAGAATAAGCAAGTCCGGCAGAGATATCTGCAACTTCAGCACCTTCCTTCTGAGCCTGCTTAACCTTGGAATTCATGAATACTGTACAACGTGTTCCCAAGTCAATAGGGTGGTTCGCAAATAAAGCAGCCTTGGCAAAGTCCTGAACTGTGAAGTTGAGGGATTTTGCAAATGTTTCTATGAATGAACCACATCCTGATGAACACGCTTCGTTAAGCTGTACTGAATCTACAGTCTGGTTCTTAATCTTGATACATTTCATATCCTGTCCACCGATATCGATGATACAGTCTACTTCAGGGTCAAAGAAAGCAGCAGCGTAGAAATGTGACACTGTCTCAACTTCTCCCTCATCTAACATAAGAGCCGACTTGATAAGTGCTTCGCCATAACCTGTTGAGCATGACTGCACAATCTTGGCTTCTGGTGGAAGCTGGGTATATATCTCTTTAATAGCTTTAATTGTTGTAGCAAGTGGTGAACCGTTATTGCTTGAGTAGAATGAGTAAAGAAGATTACCGTCTTCATCAACTAAAGCAACCTTGGTTGTTGTTGAACCCGCATCGATTCCGAGATAACAGTTGCCCTTGTAAGATGCGATATCAGCAGTCTTAACATGATGAGAGCTGTGACGCTTTGTGAATTCATCATATGCAAACTGGTTCTCAAAAAGAGGTTCCATACGCTCAACCTCGAACTCAAGCTTAATCTTTCCTTTGAGTCTTGCGATAATGTCTTCTACAGGAACACATACATCTTCACTGTAATTCATTGCTGAACCAACAGCAGCAAATAAGTGTGAATGGTCAGGAGCAATGATTTCATCCGGACCTAAGCTTAATGTACGGATAAATGCCTGCCTTAACTCTGATAAGAAATGAAGAGGTCCGCCTAAGAATGCAACATTACCACGGATTGGCTTACCACATGCAAGACCACTGATTGTCTGGTTTACAACAGCCTGGAATATAGATGCAGAAAGGTCTTCCTTAGTTGCACCTTCATTGATAAGAGGCTGGATATCTGTTTTGGCAAATACTCCACATCTTGCGGCAATAGGGTATATTGACTTATAGTTCTTGGCGTATTCGTTAAGTCCCATTGCGTCTGTCTGTAACAGAGTTGCCATCTGGTCAATGAAAGAACCTGTACCGCCGGCACATATTCCGTTCATTCTCTGGTCAATACCGTTAGTAAAGTAGATAATCTTGGCATCCTCACCACCAAGCTCGATTGCAACATCACACTGTGGAGCATAATCCTGAAGGGCAGTAGACACGGCTACTACCTCCTGTGTGAATGGTACTTCTAAATGCTTGGCAAGAGTAAGTCCGCCTGAACCTGTGATAACAGGATATACTTCAAACTCACCAAGCTCAGCCACTGCCTTTTCAAGAAGTGACTGGAGTGTTTCCTGGATATTCGCAAAATGCCTTTCATAATCAGAAAATAAAATATTATTATTATCATCTAAAACAGCGATTTTTACAGTTGTTGATCCAATATCAATACCTAATTTGAATTTGTTCATAACCTAATACAGCTGCAGCTGTCCTCCTTAAAATAAATATACAAAAGTTACCCATTGCATAGTGACTTTGGCGAAAAAACGCAGAATATGTCATTTTCTATGCAACTCATGCATTATAGAGTAAAATGGAATAAATTTCAATATTAATAGGAAATAATAAAATAGCTTTAATTATTTATGGTGGATATTTTTATTAAAATTTAAGAACTTAAGAGTAAGTTTAATTGACATCATATTGTTTTGTTTATTATAATTTCTTGTATATGATTATGAATTATTAGTCTGTAACATGCGTTAGACTGAAAGGAACATTTTATGAACTGGTTTGCTAAATTTGAGAAAAAATTCTCTAAGTATGCGATTAAGAATCTTATGTTTTATATCATTGTCCTTTATGCAATAGGATTTGTGATGAATACATTCTTTAATGGATTATATGACGCATATTTTTCACTTGATTTTGCTATGATTTTCAAAGGACAGGTATGGAGACTCTTTACATTTATATTACAACCGCCTTCTAACAGCATAATATTTGTGGTATTTGTGCTGTATTTCTACTATCTGATTGGTTCGGTACTTGAAAGAATATGGGGCTCGTTCAGATTTAATGTATACTTCTTTACAGGAGTTATCCTTAATATACTTGCATCACTTATTATCTATATTATATGGGGATTAAGCTTTAAGTTAAGTACGAATTATATAAACCTTGCACTGTTTATGGCATTCGCTATGGAGCAGCCGGATATGGAGGTTTTATTATTCTTCATTATCCCAATCAAGATTAAATGGATGGCAATACTTGATGCTGTAATATTCGGAATTACTATAGTATTCGGATATCTTGTACCTTTTCTTCCAAGAAATGTATGGTACAGCCTGTATGCAGCAGGTTTCCTTGCACCATCAGCAATTATGTGTTATGCCAACGCAACGGCGGCGCTTGTGTCAATGCTGAATTTTATAATATTCTTCTTCCTGTACAAGAAAGGCCCTGCAAAGAGCAGTACACAGAGAAACTTCGACAAAGCAATGAGAACAGCAAAGAAAGCACAGCAGAACGCCAGAAAAGACTATTGGCAGCAGAATAATACAGCACAGTCTGGCACATATGGTTCTGCGTCCCCAGACAGCAGAACACAGGATAGTCAGGCACAACACGCGAAGCGCGGAGTGCCGAAGCACAGATGTGCAGTATGCGGAAGAACAGAACTTGACGATGAAAACCTCACATTCAGATTCTGCTCAAAATGTGCCGGCAACTACGAATACTGTTCCGACCACCTCTATACCCACATCCACGTAACAGGTAATAAACAGTAACCATCCGGGGTAGAAGTGTAAGCAAAGAGAGACAGGGAAGGTGTCAGAATTGAATTTTCTGAGTTGTGTGGGAGTAAAAGCCAGTGTTTGCGAAGCGCAGTTCAAAAAATCACGTTCAAGCGAAGCGCGTTGATTTTTTGAACAAAAAAGCGAAGCAAAAACTGGCTTTTACTCCCACTAAACGAAGAAATCTGAAATACTGACACCGTCCCTGTTTTTCTTTGCGTATACTTCCACCCCTAAAAAGCTTGTTAAATAAAAAACTTAGTTGATTTGACACGCAAATATGTTATTATATTGTAGGTATGTGTTTGAAAAGATTTTAATTATTTTGGAGGAAACAATGAAAAAGACTAAGATTATTTGCACAATGGGTCCTAATACTAACGACAGAAACCTTATTAAGGATCTTGCGTTAACAGGAATGGATATTGCAAGATTTAATTTTTCTCATGGTGACCATGAGGAGCAGGCAGGAAGATTTGCCTTAATTAAAAGTGTAAGAGAAGAACTTAATATCCCTATTGCAACTCTTCTTGATACTAAGGGACCTGAGATCAGAACAGGTGCTGTTAAGGATGACAAGAAGGTTACACTTGTTGAGGGACAGAAATATACATTAACAACAAGACAGGTGCCAGCAGATGATAAGATTAATATGGTAACTTATGCAGGTCTTCCAGAAGATGTTACTACAGGTAATATTATTCTTATCGATGATGGTCTTATCGAGCTTAAGGTTGATAAGGTTGAAGGTACAGAGATTGAATGTACAGTAATTAATGGTGGTGAGCTTGGTTCTAAGAAGGGTGTTAATGTTCCTAACGTAAGCATCAGACTTCCAGGCATCACAGAGAAAGATAAGGAAGATATCATCTTTGGTGTTGAGCAGGGATTTGATTTTATCGCAGCTTCATTTGTAAGAAATGCAGCATGTATCGAGGAAATTAAGCACCTTCTCTGGGAGCATGGTTCAGATATCCCAGTTATTGCTAAGATTGAGAATGCCGAAGGTATTGCTAATATAGATGATATCATCAGAGTTGCTGATGGTATCATGGTGGCCCGTGGAGATATGGGTGTTGAGATTCCTGCTGAGGAAGTTCCACACGTTCAGAAGGAAATCATCAAGAAGTGTAATGCTAAGTATAAGCCAGTTATCACAGCTACACAGATGCTTGATTCTATGATCAGAAATCCAAGACCTACAAGAGCTGAGGTTACTGATGTTGCTAACGCTATCTACGACGGAACAGATGTTGTTATGCTTAGTGGTGAGACTGCTAATGGAAAGTACCCATTAGAGGCTGTTAAGATGATGGTTAAGATTGCAGAAAGAACAGAGCAGGAGATTAAGGGACATTCAGTAGAATATTCTAATCTTCACAGCAAGAGAAGCATTTCAAGCGCTGTATGTAATGCTGCAGTTCAGACAGCAGATAACCTTGGAGCTAAGGCTATTATCTGTCCTACAATTTCAGGATTTACAGCAAGACTTACATCTAAGTTAAAGCCAGAGGCTGAGATTATCGGATGCTCTCCATACGATAACGTTCTTAGAAAGATGCAGATTTACTGGGGGGTTAGACCTCTTAAGACTGCTACAGAAGCTTCTACTGATAAGATTATTGAGCATGCATTAGTAGTTTCTGAACATGCTGGATTCGTAGAAGAAGGAGATACAGTAATTGTTTCTGCTGGTATTGCTACATCTTCTGATCCTTCATCTAAGAGAGGACTTACTAACACAATGAGAGTAGTTACAATCTAGTGTTAATTTGATACATTTGTTTCGGAATGAGGCTTGATTTTAATATTCTATTATGTTATAAGTAATACACAATTAATATTACAAAGCGTTGATGGAAACAAGTAGGTTATTACTGAACTTACAGAAAGCAGCCGGTTGATGAGAGGCGCAAGGGTAAGGGTAACTGAATACATTCCGGAGCGGCGAACTGAAAGCATATTTGTAAGTAGGGGCAGCCGGAGTAGCACACGTTATAGTGCATAAGTCCATGCTGGTGGACTTAATGAGGTGGCAGATGCGAGTCTGTCATGAATAAAGGTGGTAACACGTAAGTTCAGGCTTTCGTCCTTTTAAAGAAGGGCGGAAGCCTTTTTTGTAAGCAATGAGCCATGCAAGCCAGAATGTGCTTGCACAGATTCTGGCTTATATGGCGAATGCCCATAATGAACAACGGAGGTCGCAGACCGGGAGTTGTGAATTATCAAGGCTCGGGAGCACCGCGACAACGACAGAACGAAGTTCTGGAGTATGAGCTACGAGCGCAAGCAGTAATGAGAAAAATGAAAAGAGAGGAAACAAAAATGACACTTTATGACGAATTAGTTGCAAGAGGTCTTATTGCACAGGTAACAGATGAAGCACTTATCAAAGACCTTATTAACAATGGAAAGGCTACATTTTACATTGGATTTGATCCAACAGCAGACAGCCTTCATGTAGGACACTTTATGGCACTCTGCCTTATGAAGAGACTCCAGATGGCAGGAAATAAGCCAATCGCACTTATTGGCGGTGGAACAGCTATGATTGGTGATCCATCAGGACGTACAGATATGAGAAAAATGCTTACACCAGAGCAGATTCAGCACAATGTTGACTGCTTCAAGAAGCAGATGGCAAGATTCATTGATTTCTCAGATGACAAGGCATTACTTGTTAATAATGCTGACTGGCTTCTTAATCTTAACTATGTAGAACTTTTAAGAGAGGTTGGAGCATGCTTTTCAGTTAATAACATGTTAAGAGCTGAATGCTACAAGCAGAGAATGGAAAAGGGATTAAGCTTCCTTGAGTTTAACTACATGATTATGCAGTCATACGATTTCTATATGTTATACCAGAAATACGGCTGTAATTTACAGTTTGGTGGTAATGATCAGTGGAGCAACATGTTAGGTGGAACAGAGCTTATCAGAAGAAAGCTTGATAAAGATGCTTCAGCTATGACAATCACACTTCTTCTTAACTCAGAGGGTAAGAAGATGGGTAAGACAGCTTCAGGTGCTGTATGGCTTGATCCTGATAAGACAAGTCCTTACGATTTCTACCAGTACTGGAGAAATGTTGATGATGCAGATGTTCTTAAATGCATCCGTATGCTCACATTCCTTCCACTTGAAGAGATTGACAAGATGGATAGCTGGGAAGGTGCTCAGCTTAACAAGGCTAAGGAGATTCTTGCTTATGAGCTTACAAAGCTTGTTCATGGTGAGGAAGAAGCTAAGAAAGCAGAAGCTACGGCAAAGGCAATCTTTACTGGTGGGGATGCAGCTAACATGCCTACAGCAAAGCTTGAAGCAGACAGCTTTACAGATGATGAAATTGATGCAATTAATCTTGTGTTTGGAGCAGGACTTGCAACAACTAAGTCAGAGGCCAGAAGAACTATCCAGCAGGGTGGTGTTTCTGTAGATGGAGAGAAGGTAGCAGATATAGCAGCTAAGTTCCCTAAGAGTATGTTCGAAGGAGACGGAGTAGTTGTTAAGAAGGGTAAGAAATCTTTCGTTAAAGTATCTGTTAATTAATTGTTTCCCTGAAAAGGAAGGATTATGAAAAAAGATGAGATTACAAGGGTGAGGCTTTTAAGCCTCGCCGTTCTTATGGCTCTGAGTCTGTTTATTCTTCTTGTTCCTATAGGAAGTAATGAATTTGGTCAGATAATCAGTAAAATGAATAATAATGCACTCAACATTCCGGAAAGCCAGAATTCAGTATATAATCTGTATTATTATACAGGCTTTAATGTTGTTTATCAGTTGTTCTTTTCACTTACAATTTTTTTTACGGCAATGTCTGTGGTAGGAATCCTTTTAAGAATCGGTAATACAGGAATTGCTGCATTTGTATCTGCAATATTGAATTTATTGACAGGTATGCTGCTGTTGTTTGCAAGAATATGGGAGTCATCAGTATCTATGCATGCAATGATTGATTCAGTGTATCTTGACGGAGTAGTGAAAGAACAGATTGAGACAACCCAGTTACTTGATAAAGTTCCTGTTCTGTATATACTTTTAATAGTTCTTGGAATTCTTGAATTATTAATGGTGAAAAGTTCTGGAATTATGCGCATAAAGATGTTCGCTAAGAATAAGAAAACAAATGCTGTAAATTACCTTGTTCCGGCGCTTATAATTTATGTGTGGGCTGGCTTTATAAGAAGAAATATATTATCTGAAATTATAAAAAATGGTGATTCACAAAGAATGACAATTAATGAATATCTTACCGGATATTACATTGGTAATAAAATATTCTTTAACTGGTCATGGATGATAATGCTTTTAATAGCAACTATTATTTGCATAATTATACAATCAGGTATTATCAAGGGATTAAGCGGCAGGGTAGGAATGTTGGCAGGTATTGGTATTCCGGCACTTGTAACGATAATACCATCTGTAATATATGCATTTAACCCGCCTGCACTGTTTGGATATCTTACGCTTGATATATCGTTATGTGATATGACTGATAACGCATTTTACATGTATCTTGTAACCTTCTGCGTGTGCATGACGGCTGCATACATACTGATATATCTTGTGATAAGCGGGCTTCTGGATATGAGAAAGCTGGCAGGTATATTTGTTATAAATGTTGTTATAAGTGTAATTCTTATGATTATTGTTTCAGGCAAATCTTCACTTGCAATCCAGTATATGCCGTGGATAGTGGCAGACTGCGCATCAGTTATACTGGCGTTTATATGTGTGGCTGTTAAGCCTGTTAATAAGAAAATGGCTGAGTTATGCGGTGCCCCCAAAAAAGTCTGACTTTTTGGGACACCGCATGATTAAATTCTGATTCAGCCATTATTTTTATAACTGTTTTATATTGCTTATGTCGGTGTCTGCAACCATTGAGTAGTTGGTGTAATAAACAACGAATCCCGGTTTGGCACCGGCAGGCTTCTTAACTTCTTTCTTTAATACATAATCGACTTCGACTTTTTCCTGCTCACGGCCTTTAGAGTAATAGGCAGCAAGGCTCGCTGCTTCTTCAAATGTCCTGTCAGGAACTTCTTTTCCATCTGTCTTAAGAAGCACATGAGAGCCGGGCATCTGCTTGGCGTGAAACCACCAGTCATTACCATTGCCTGTCTTGAAGGTAAGCTCGTCATTCTGCATGTTATTCTTTCCAACGTATATGTCAAATCCATCACTTGATACAAAATGCATCGGCTTGTTGGCTGTGATTTTGTGCTTTCCTTTAACAGTTCTTTTAATATATCCGGTTTCAATAAGCTCTTCCTTAATGTTAGCAAGATCAGCCTCTGTTACTGAAATCTCAATTGCATTGATAATAGATTCAAGGTAGCTTATTTCTTCAGTAATCTCCTGAATAAGACGGATTCCGGCTTCATAGGTTCTTTTAAGCTTGTTATATCTTGCAAAATATTTGTTGGCATTCTCAATTGGTGTGAGAGTGTTATCAAGAGGAATATTAATTGTAGTATTATCGTAGTAATTAAGTGCTTCATATTCCTTAGAATCTGCAGGAATACTGTAAGCGTAGGTTGTAAGAAGTTCACCGTAGATACGGTATTTGTCTTTTTTCTCAGTGTCCTTTATCTGCTTTTCCTGAATGTCAAGCTTCTTGTATGCTCTTTCAAGATGTGTTGTGACAATTCTTCTTATATCAACAGACTTCTGGTGGATTCGAGTTGCAATTTCTTTCTGTCTGTAATAATCGATAATCAGTCTGCTTATTGAATCATATTCTGTGTGGTTGTCATACATAGAAAGCTTTACAGCGGCAAATTCTGCAGGTACACCGTTATCAGTTACCATATCTGGGTGGTAGATATCATTTCTTACATCAGACATAAGTGCGTCAAATGCGTTGTATAATGCATCTTTCATAGGCTCATCAAGGCAGTTGGCAGGGTGTCCGCCATCAACTCCGGCACGGTATGCAAGCTCTTCGGCTATACATGTGCTTATTCCTGTATAGCTTGAAAGCAGCGCCTTGACAACAGGTACAGGCTTGGTAAATACTGTTTCGTCAAAATGCTTTCGGTCAGCTTCAAGCGGATTAATCTTGTCAGAAGTATTAGGAATGAAATAAGGTCTTCCAGGCAAAACTTCCCTGACAGAGCTTGTCTGTGCTGATATATGCTTGATACTGTCTAATATAGTATTATTGTCGTCACATAATATTATATTGCTGTGCTTGCCCATGAATTCTGCGATTATGTGCTTTCTGCACAGGTCACCGAGTTCATTTAAATGTTCTGCCTCAATATCAATTACACGCTCAAATTTTGGCTGCGTTATTGATATTATTCTTCCGTTGTTCAAATGCTTTCTAAGAAGCATGCAGAAATTCGGTGCAGTAGCAGGGGATGGCTTGTTATCGTCTGTAAGATATGCAAGAGGAAGTGATGCATTTGCAGATAAAACAAGTCTGTACTGACCAGATTGTGTCTTTATTGTAAGCATTATTTCATCGGCTTCAGGCTGTGCTATCTTGTAAAGTCTTCCGCCGTTAATTGTGTTGTTTAATTCATTAACAATACTGGATATTGTAATTCCATCGAATGCCATAATGTCTCCTTTAATTAGTAATATTCATTAATCTTATTGCATTATATTAACATACTTATTGCTGTAAGTCTTGTTATCTTTCACAAAAATTGGTATACTTTTCTAAGCATTATATGCGAATGGAAGGATAGAAACAATGATTAAAAGTATGACAGGCTTTGGCCGGAGTGAAATTGTTAAAGGTAACAGAAAGATTTCAGTTGAGATTAAGTCAGTTAATCACAGATATCTTGAGGCAGGTATCAAGATGCCTAAGAAGCTTAATGTATTCGAGAGCAGAATGAGAGACTTACTTAAGAAGTATGCAACAAGAGGCAAGATTGATATATTTATTAATTATGAGGATGATTCAGAAAATCAGGTTAATCTTAAGTTCAACCAGAATATAGCTGATGAATATATGGCTATATTTAATAATATGTCCGAAAAATACAATCTTAAAAATGATATGACTGTTGGAGGTCTTGCCAGATTTCCAGAGGTTATCACAATGGATGAGGTGCAGGAAGACGAAGAGGAGCTGTGGCATTTTATAGAAGAAGCCATGAAGGCAGCCTTAGAACAGTTTGTTAATACAAGAATTCTGGAAGGTGAGAATCTTAAGAAAGACCTTTTAGGAAAGTTAGACCACATGGAGGAGCTTGTCGCATTTGTTGAAAAGAGAAGTCCTGAGATTATGAAGGAATACCGCAGCAAGTTAGAGAGTAAGGTAAAAGAGCTTCTTGGTGATACAACTATTGATGAGAGCAGAATTGCAACAGAGGTTATTATATACGCAGATAAAATATGTGTTGACGAAGAAACTGTAAGATTAAGAAGCCATATCGAGCATGCAAGAAAATGTCTTAACGAGGAAGGCGGCATTGGAAGAAAGATGGATTTCATTGCACAGGAGATGAACAGAGAGGCTAACACAACTCTATCTAAGGCTAATGACATTGAGATATCTAATGCAGCTATTGACTTAAAGACTGAGATTGAGAAGGTAAGAGAGCAGATTCAGAACATTGAGTAGGCTTTCAATATATTTTTAATGGGTTTTGATTAAATTTACTTGATTGTTTCGGGCTTGTTAGGTATAATAACTTGTGCATTTTATGTGCAGAATGAGGTAATTATATGAGCAAAGGACTATTATTAGTTATTTCAGGATTTTCTGGTGTAGGAAAAGGAACTGTTATGAAGCGACTTTTAGAGCTTCATGACGAGTATTCACTTTCTATATCAGCTACAACAAGAAAGCCAAGAGAAGGCGAAGCTGATGGAAGAGAATATTTCTTTAAGACTGTAGAAGAATTCGAGAAGATGATTGCTGAAGATGCTTTAATAGAGCATGCACAGTATGTTGGCAATTATTACGGAACACCAAAGGCATATGTTGAAGAACAGCTTGATAAGGGCAACAATGTTATTCTTGAGATTGAGATACAGGGTGCCATGAATATCAAGAGAATGTTCCCGGATGCAGTGCTTATGTTTATAACACCACCGTCAGCGGCAGAACTTGAAAAGAGACTCCGTGGCAGAGGAACAGAAGATGAGGCGACAATCAAAGCCCGTCTTTCAAGAGCAGCGGAGGAAGCAGAAGGTGTTGAGGATTATGATTACATAGTTATCAATGATGAAGTCGATTTATGTGTCGGCCGTATTCATGATATTGTGTTATCTGAGAAGATGAAAGCTAAGTATAATCTTGGACTGATTAATAATATTAAAGAAGAATTAAAGGTTTATTCGAAAGGAGAATAATATAATGATACATCCATCGTATACTGAATTAATGGCTGTAATTAACAGTGAGGTTGAAGAGGGCGAGCAGCCTTTAGTACAGAGCAGATATTCAATTGTTAAGGCAACTGCTAACAGAGCTAAGGAAATCATCGATGCAAGAAGCGTTGAGGAGAAGATTGCCAAGGCAAGAATTGAAGCAAGCAACAAGGAAAAAGAGAAAGATAAGGACAAGGATAAGGTTGAGGAGAAGAGAATCTCTAAGGAAGATGAGAGAAAGCTTCAGGTTGGAACTCCTCTTGTAAGATGTTCAGAGAAAGACAAGCCATTATCAATCGCAGTTAAAGAATTCTACGAAGGTAAGGTTAAGATTCTTGGAAGTACAGACGAGAATACTTCATTATAATTAACAAAGACTGATGTTAAGGGCAACTGCTTGTATAGGCGGTTGCCCTTTTGTGCGAGTAGTGATGAGAATACAAGCGGAAATCACACAATCATGCTTGCATGTATTGTGTGATTATCGCTTGCATTCGAGGAGCGCCGCGACAACGACAGAACGAAGTTCTGGAGTATGAGCTACGAGAAAAAATGAGGAGTTTAAAATTTTATGACGAATAGATATGATGAGAAAGAAAGACGGATTCATTGTGCATTTTCAGAAAAATGCGGCGGTTGTGATTATGCCGGAATGAAATACGACAATGAGCTTGCAGTTAAGAAGAAGTACATTGAACAACTTTTTGGAGAATATGTAAAAGTTGATGATATTGTAGGAATGTACAGACCAATACATTACCGCAATAAAGTTCATGCAGTTGTGGGACTTGATGATTCCAGAAATGTGATAGCAGGAACTTATGAGGAAAACAGCCACAGAATAGTTGATACATCGTACTGTATGATTGAAGATTCACAGTGTACAGACATTATTAAGGATATTAAAGGACTTATAGCTTCATTTAAATATCAGCCATATGACGAGGATGCGGGAAAAGGAATGATCCGACACATTCTTTTAAGAAAAGGATTTTCGACAAAGGAGATTATGCTTGTTATTGTTACAGCAGGAGTCGCATTTCCATCAAAGAACAATTTTCTTAAGGCATTATGTGAGAAGCATCCGGAAATTACTACAATTGTGCAGAATATTAATGACAGGCGCACAAGCATGGTGCTTGGAAAGAGAAATATTGTTCTTAAGGGAAAAGGTTATATCGAGGATGTGTTGTGTGGCTGCAGATTCAGAATAAGCCCGACATCATTCTATCAGATTAACCACCAGCAGACTGAAAAGCTGTACAAAAAGGCAATTCAGCTTGCTGATATATCAAAAAATGACACTGTAATTGATGCATATTGCGGAATTGGTACTATTGGAATAGTCGCCTCAAAAAAGGCTGGCAAAGTTATAGGAGTTGAGCTTAATTCAGAAGCTGTATCAGATGCTAAGATAAATGCTTCAATTAACAATATAAAGAATGTCACATTTGTTAATGCTGACGCAGGAGATTTCCTTGTTGAGTATGCGAAAAATGCAAAGGCAGATGTTGTTATCATGGATCCGCCAAGAAGCGGAAGCACACCGGAATTCCTTAATTCTCTTCTTAAGATTAAACCAGACAGGATAGTGTATATTTCATGCGGACCTGATACACAGGCAAGGGATATAAAGGTGTTGGTTAAGGGTGGATATAAGGTTACGGCATGTCAGCCTTTTGATCTGTTCCCGCATACGGAGCATGTGGAGACGGTGGTACTGCTTTCCTACAAAAAGCCAAACGGACATATCAACGTAAAAGTTGAGTTTGGCGAAGGTGAGGGAAAAGTACCGCTTGATAATATCGCTAAAAGAGCCGAAGAATACAAGCCCAGGGAACGAGTGACCTACAAAATGATAAAGGAGTACATAGAAGCAAAATACGGCTTCAAGGTACATATCGCATATATCGCAGAGGTAAAGAGAGATTTAGGCTTACCAATGTATGATGCTCCTAATGCGGTAGAAGAATTGAAACAGCCGAGGAAGCATCCGACAGCGGAGAAAGTGGAAGCGATAAAGGATGCATTGAAGTATTTTGAAGTGATTTAATAATGATGAGCGTATCATTAAAAATAGTGGTACGCTTTTTCTTTAAAATATTTGGGAAGCAATATATAAGTGTTGAACATGCTTGAAAGGAGGAAAATGGAGTGAACCGTATTACAGAAATAACAAAGCGAGATATTTTAGATTTATTTCAGAATGGATTAGAGATAGACGAATTTTTTCAAACCCGAACCGTTACTTATAATTATTATGGTCGCCTTGAAGAAATAGATTTTCTTAAAAGATTATATGATTTGGAGAGAATGCCAAGTTTTGATTCAAGATTTGCAAATGCAGAACAGGATATTTGGCAACATACAGTGAATAATGATGATTATCCATACTGTTGGGTTTTTGAAGACAAAAGATTCAATTTACAAGATGGTAGCGATGAAGTATATTTAAAATTTCTTTGTGAAGTATTTCACCCTGCTGTTCGATATGATAAGGGATACTGGAAAGAATTTTTAGTGGCAATTAACAAGCTATTACAAAATGACGGTTATGAGATTTACCCTGCTGAAAAAATATCCAATCGTGATGTTTATGGATGGAGAATATATCAGCAAGAAGATAATACGTTGTTTATTCCATATTCTCAACGAAATGCAAAGGACATAAAAGCAAAAAATATAGTATTGTCCATAAAGCGGAAAGCGAGAAATCAAATTTATCAGTTTCTGGAGCGATATAATATCGTATATCAAGCGACTGACGAAACGGGATGGAATTATAATACAACAGTAGCTGAGGATGTTTTTAATGAAATAAGGCAATTTTATGTGCCAATGTGTTATAATGATAAAAAAGAATATGTTGAAACTGCTGATTTGCAAGCATTCATACTTTCTAATTCTCCATTTTGTGTGTTGGACGCAATAGAGTTTTTTGCGAAACATAGTATCTCAGATGACTTTGAACCACAGATTAATGCTATATTAAAACTGAATGAGATACCATTTCAGCTTTCCAAGGGGAAGCTAATGAATACATTTGATACTCAGATAAATAAAAATTCATTAGTGTCTGTTCAAGAAGTAGGACTGAAAGAGTTATTACAAGAGGCTTCAAAATATTATGATGAAAACAATTTGCAAATTGCAGTGGAGAAACTTTGGGATGCATTTGAGAGACTAAAGACATATTACTGCTCATCGACTGTAGATAAGAAGAAATCGGTTAATAAGATTATAATGGATATGGGTAATAATCAACAGCCGTTTTTAGAATTATTTGAAAAGGAATTTCATGAGCTTACCATACTTGGCAATAATTTTAGAATTCGACACCATGAAACAACAAAAACGGATATTCAGGATAAAAGGCATTATGAATATTTTTATAAACGTTGCCTGTCTTTAATTTCAACCGCAATCCAGTATTTAGATGGAAGAAATTTATGATAGGAATGAGTTTTTATCAAAGTCTCCCAGTTATAGATTTGTATATTATTTTTCCGAAACTTATAATGAAGCTAAAGATGTGGAGGTGTGCTTATGAGAGCGAAATTTAATCATCTATATTTGGATAGCCACGAAAGAAAACTTTTAATACATAGCCTTGTAGAGTTAAAAAATCAGCTCATTCAGCAAGGCAGATATACGGATTGTGTTGACGAGTTTGTTTTTAAGGTCATAAATGCACCGACCAAGAGAATAAAAATTGAATATGTCTAAGACAAATTACAAAGCCGCTTATTCTTATTGATTTTAAGAGTAGGCGGCTTTTTTGCGTTCTCTGGTACTGTTTACATAGCCACCTTGACAAAGTGGCTAAATCTATGTGAAAGGAGGACACATCTATGTTAAATTGCAAAGTGATTGCTCTGACTAACCAGAAAGGCGGTGTCGGAAAAACAACCACAGCGGTCAATCTGGGCGTAAGTCTGGTGCAGCAGGGTAAAAAAGTCCTGCTGATTGACGCTGATGCACAGGCAAATCTCACGATGGCTCTAGGTTATAACAGACCAGACGATATTCCCATAACGCTCTCTACTGTGATGCAGAATATCATAGACGATAAAACGCTTGATGTTTCACAGGGGATTATCCACCACAGAGAGGGCGTTGACCTGCTTCCGTCAAACATTGAGCTGTCGGGCTTTGAGGTAAGGCTAATCAATGCAATGAGCCGTGAGCGTGTGCTGAAAAACTATGTCAATGAGGTTAAAAAGAATTACGACTATGTGCTTATTGACTGTATGCCGAGCTTAGGTATGATAACCATCAATGCTCTGGCGGCGGCTGACAGCGTGATTATCCCGACACAGCCCCACTATCTCTCGGCTAAAGGTCTGGAGCTTTTGCTTCGCTCCGTATCAATGGTCAAGCGGCAAATCAACCCAAAGCTGCGGATAGACGGTATCTTAATGACTATGGTAATGCCCCGTACCAACATTTCTAAGGAAATTACGGCAACGGTCAAAAGTGCATACGGTAAGAAAATCAAGGTATTTGATACCGAGATACCTCATTCTATCCGTGCGGTGGAAGCTACCGCAGAAGGCAAAAGTATTTTTGCTTACGACAAAAGCGGCAAGGTTGCCGCAGCCTATGAGCAGTTAGGAAAGGAGGTGGCAGAGATTGGCGAGAAGCAGAGAAACCAAAATCGAGCTGACCGCATACGATGACCTTTTCCAAACGGACGAAAGTCGTGCGGAAGCAAAGCTCTCTAAGATAAGGGATATTCCCATATCGGAGATTGACGAGTTTCCAGACCACCCGTTCAAGGTTTTAATGGACGAGGATATGGAACAGCTTGTCGAGAGTATCAAGCGAAACGGTGTAATGACCCCTGCGACAGTTCGCTTAAAAGAGGACGGACGGTATGAGCTTATCAGCGGTCACAGGCGAAAAAAGGCTTGTGAACTTGCGGGGCTTGAAACGCTGAAATGCGAGGTTAAAGAGCTTACCCGTGACGAAGCCATTATTGTGATGGTGGAAAGTAATCTCCAACGCTCCGTTATTCTACCAAGTGAAAAAGCCTTTGCGTATAAAATGCGGTTGGAAGCTATGAAACGACAGGCAGGCAGACCCGCAAAAGAAAATTATTCCCCAGTGGGTAATAATTCTGAGTTCGCTACTTCAAGTGATGAACTTGCCGAAAAAGTCGGTGAAAGCAAAAATCAAATCTTCCGCTATATCCGTCTAACGGAGCTTGTTCCCGAAATCCTGCAAATGGTAGAT
>OIZO01000567.1_pt1 | contig 23823 bp, 20 predicted proteins | sample 1588551 | NCBI WGS metagenome assembly OIZO01 (sample SAMN03283271) | human gut metagenome | biome: human-associated habitat; material: feces | host: Homo sapiens | place: Peru | collected 2012 | reverse complement strand
CAGAATAAAGCGGCCATAGAGAAAGGAGCGTGACCGATGGGACACTCGGACGAATGGACATTTGCGGATTATTTCAAGTATGAGCAGGAAATCTACCGGGCGATCATTTCCGCTGCGGTGCTGTGCCAGTGGATCGCGGAACATGATACCCCGCCCACGGACAGGGAAGCCGAAGAACTTGTACGGGAAATAGACCGCAGACTGTGTGAAGCATGGGGCGAAATTTTTTCGCTGGCTGTGCTGGAATGGCGGGACGGCCAGTAACTCCGGGCCGTCTGCGGATTGTGAGGCTGCCGCTGTGAACGGCGGCTTTTTTTGCACCCAAACACCATCACAATCTGAATTTATGGAGGTAAATTTATGGAATTTTTCAATAGTGCAGTTGATACTTTGCAGACCATCGTTGTGGGCCTCGGCGGCGCGCTTTGCGTATGGGGCGGCGTCAATCTTTTGGAGGGGTACGGGGCGGACAACCCAGCGAGCAAGAGCCAAGGAATCAAGCAGCTTGTCGCCGGAGGCGGCGTTGCCCTGATCGGCATGACCCTTGTTCCGCTGCTGTCCGGGCTGCTGGGATAACCCCATGTGTGTTAGAAAACCCTCCGCGCCCTCTCTGATCGGGGAGGGCGCGGGAAAGGAGGTGTCCCCACATGATCGGTGATTTAATCGGGGAATGGATCAAAGGAATCCTGATCGACGGTATCATGGGCAACCTGTCCGGCCTGTTTAACACAGTCAATACCAAAGTCGGGGAAATCGCGTCGGATGTGGGCAGTACCCCGCAGGACTGGAACGGCGGCATTTTTTCCATGCTGCAAAACCTGTCCGAAACGGTGATCGTCCCCATTGCGGCGGCCATTCTCGCCCTTGTGATGTGCTATGAGCTGATCGACATGATTGTGGAAAAGAACAATATGCACGACTTCGACAGCTCCATGTTCTTCCGCTGGATTTTCAAAAGTGCCTTTGCCATCCTCATTGTGACAAACACATGGAATATCGTCATGGGCGTATTTGACGCCACCCAACAGGTCGTCAACCAGAGCGCCGGGGTGATTATCGGAGATACCAGCATTGATTTTGACACGCTGCTCCCCGATCTGGAAAGCCGCCTTGAAGCAATGGACATCGGGCCGCTGCTGGGCCTGTGGTTCCAGACCCTTGTTGTGGGGCTGACGATGAACATTCTTTCCATCTGCATTTTCCTTGTGACCTATGGAAGAATGATTGAAATTTACGCCGTGACCGCATTGGGGCCGATCCCCCTTGCCACGCTGGGCAATGCAGAGTGGCGCGGCATGGGCCAGAACTACTTGAAATCCCTGCTTGCGCTGGGCTTCCAAGCCTTTTTAATCATGGTGGTTGTCGGGATTTATGCGGTGCTGATCCAGCAGATCGGAACCGCCGACAACATATCCGGCGCAATCTGGGGCTGTATGGGCTATACCGTTTTGCTTTGCTTCTGTCTGTTCAAGACAGGAAGTATCAGCAAGGCCGTATTTACCGCCCACTAAAGAAACGAGGTGACATTTTATGGCTTATGTAACTGTCCCCAAGGATTTAACCAAGGTCAAATCCAAGGTAGTATTCGGGCTGACGAAACGCCAGCTCATTTGTTTTGGCGGTGCGCTGCTTGTTGGCGTCCCGCTTTTCTTTTTGATCCGGGGCCGCGTCCCGACCAGCGCGGCGGCGCTCATTATGGTGTTTGCCATGCTGCCGGGCTTTCTGCTGGCGCTTTACGAAAAACACGGCCAGCCCCTTGAAGTGGTGGTGCGCCAGATCGTCGAGTGCTGCTTCATCCAGCCCAAGGAACGCCCCTACCAGACCAACAACGCTTATACCGCCCTTATGCGGCAATCCCAAATGGAAAAGGAGGTCAACGCCATTGTCCAAAAAGCAAAAGAACGAAACGAGCGCAAAAGCGCCGGTCAAGCTCACCCGCGCCGAAAAGAAAGAGATTCAGGCCGTCATCCGAAAGTATAAGGGCGACGGCAAGCCCCATTCGGCGCAGGTCAGTATTCCCTATGAGGCCATGTATCAGGACGGCGTATGCCGGGTGACGCCCCGTACCTTTTCCAAGTGCATTGAGTTTACGGACATCAGCTACCAACTGGCGCAGGCGGACACCAAGACCGCCATCTTTGAAAACCTGTGCGACCTCTACAACTATCTGGACGCCTCCATTCATGTGCAGTTTTCCTTTATCAACCGCAAGATCGACCCCAAGCAGTATGCCAAGAGCTTTGAAATCCGGGCGCAGGGGGACGACTTCGACGACATCCGCAGCGAGTATTCCGACATTTTGCAAGACCAGCTTGTGAACGGGAACAACGGACTGATGAAGCGGAAATTTATGACCTATACCATCGAGGCGGACAGCCTGAAAATGGCCCGCGCCAGACTGCGCCGGATCGAAACCGACCTTTTGGGCTATTTCAAGAGCATGGGGGCCTCCGCGTGGGGACTGGACGCCAAGGAACGGCTGGAAGTCATGCACAGCATTTTCCACCCGGACGGGGAACCGTTCTCCTTTGACTGGAAGTGGCTTGCCCCGTCGGGGCTTTCTACCAAGGACTTTATCGCCCCGTCCTCGTTCCGCTTCGGCAATGCCCGGATGTTCGGGCTGGGCGGTAAATACGGGGCGGTGAGCTTCCTGCAAATCCTCTCCCCAGAGCTGTCGGATGAAATGCTGGCCGACTTTCTCAACACGGAAAACGGCATTGTGGTGAACCTCCATGTGCAGGCCATCGACCAGAGCGACGCCATTAAGACGGTCAAGCGCAAGATCACCGACCTTGACGCCATGAAGATTCAGGAACAGAAACGGGCTGTCCGCAGCGGCTACGACATGGACATTCTTCCCAGCGACCTTGCCACCTACGGGCAGGACGCCAAGGAACTGCTAAAGACCTTGCAGAGCCGGAATGAACGGATGTTCCAGCTTACCTTTTTGGTGCTGAACACCGCAGACACCCGGCAAAAGCTGGAAAACGATGTGTTCTGGGCTGCCGGTATTGCACAGAAATACAACTGTTCCCTTGTGCGGCTGGACTACCAGCAGGAACAGGGGCTTATGAGCAGCCTGCCGCTGGGGGCCAGCCACATCCAGATTGAACGCTCCCTGACGACTTCCAGCGTGGCCGTGTTCGTCCCTTTTGTAACGCAGGAGCTTTTTCAGGGCGGCGACGCCATGTATTACGGGATCAACGCCAAGACCGGCAACATGATTATGCTCGACCGCAAACGGGCGAGGTGTCCCAACGGGCTAAAGCTGGGGACACCGGGAAGCGGCAAAAGTATGAGCTGTAAATCAGAAATTTTGAGCGTGTTCCTCTGCACCCCGGATGATGTGTATATCTGTGATCCAGAGGCCGAGTATTACCCCCTTGTGAAGCGGCTGCATGGGCAGGTGGTGAAGCTGTCGCCTACCAGCAAAAACTATGTAAACCCGCTGGACATCAACCTGAACTACTCCGAGGATGAAAACCCGCTGGCCTTGAAATCCGACTTTGTGCTGTCGTTCTGTGAGCTTGTCATGGGCGGCAAGAACGGGCTGGAAGCCATTGAAAAGACGGTGATCGACCGGGCGGTACAGGTGATCTACCGGCCTTATCTGGCAGACCCCAAGCCGGAAAATATGCCCATCCTTGCAGACCTGCACAAAGCCCTGTTAGACCAGCATATCCCGGAGGCCGACCGGGTGGCGCAGGCCCTTGACCTGTATGTGTCCGGCAGCCTAAATGTGTTCAACCACAGAACCAACATCGACATCAAAAACCGCATTGTGGCCTTTGACATCAAGGAGCTGGGCAAGCAGCTAAAGAAAATCGGTATGCTCATTGTCCAAGACCAGATTTGGGGGCGCGTCACCCAAAACCGCAGCAAGGGCAAGGCGACATGGTATTTCTGTGATGAGTTCCACCTGCTTTTGCGTGAGGAACAGACGGCGGCCTTTTCCTGTGAGATTTGGAAGCGTTTTCGTAAGTGGGGCGGGATTCCCACAGGTGCCACGCAGAATGTGAAAGACCTGCTTTCCTCCCCGGAAATTGAGAACATTTTGGAAAACAGCGACTTTATCTGCCTGCTTAATCAGGCCAGCGGCGACCGCAAAATCCTTGCGGAACGGCTGAACATTTCGCCCCAGCAATTACGGTATGTGGACAATTCCGAACCCGGCGAGGGGCTTCTCATTTACGAAAATGTGATCCTGCCCTTTAAGAACCCCATCCCGAAAAACACCCAGCTCTACCAGATCATGACGACCCGGTTAGGCGAGGGGGCGACGGTATGAGCGCCTTAACACATTTCAGCCTGTTTTCCGGGATCGGCGGGATCGACCTTGCGGCGGAAGCCGCAGGGTTTACCACCGTATGCCAGTGCGAATGGGCGGATTTCCCGATGGAAGTTTTGAAAAAGCACTGGCCGCAGGTACCAAAATTCCGGGACATTACCACAGTGACAAAGGAGGCATTTTTTGAAAAAACAGGACAAGAAACCACCACACTTATTTCCGGGGGATTCCCCTGCCAGCCCTTTTCCAGCGCCGGGAAACAACGGGGATTTGAGGACGAACGGTATTTATGGCCCGAAATGCTCCGCGTTATCCGGGAACTGCACCCCTCTTGGGTGCTTGGAGAAAATGTTGCTGGCTTCATCCATCTGGGGCTCGACAAGACGGTTTTTGACTTGGAGCAGGCAGGCTACGCCGTTAGGGTTTTCGTACTTCCTGCTGTCGCCGTCGGCGCATGGCATGAGCGCAAAAGAACTTTCATCATCGGCCATGCTGCTTCCCACGCCCCTTGCCAGCGACACGGGGGATGTGGGGAAAACTGTCGATGTGCGGCTGACCCCGACCGGGAGCTTCCGAAAATACAACCCCAGCGGAACCGTATGGACGGCGCGGCTGTCATGGGCGGTTTACAAACTGCTGGGCAGCCCGCCGGGGGATGTGAAACTGAATCCCGACTGGGTGGAATGGCTGATGGGATTCCCCCGGAGATGGACGGACATTCCATGTGGGCCAAAGAACCGGCGCAAATCCCGTACTTAATCAGCGACCCGCCGGCGAATGTGGCAAAACGGTTAAAGACTTTGGGAAACGCAGTTGTTCCCCCGCAGGTGTACCCCATCCTGCGCTATATTGCAGAGATTGAAACCGGGCGCTGCCGGAACAGACAGCAAGGAGGTGATCGGATATGGAACCCTTAAAACCCCGCGATAAGGTGACGCAGCACATGACCCGCGACGGCCTGACGCTGGATAACCAGACCACCGGCGAAAGCGTCAATGTGTCCAGCCGGGAGGCCGAGCAGGAATACACCGCCCAGCCGGAGGGCGCGGCGGAAAAAATACTGGAACGGGCGGACGAACTGCACGACCGCCACAGGGCAAAGAAAGCGGCCAAGGACGCCGGGGAAACCGTGGCGCAGGCCACCAGCCCTGTTTCCCGGTTGCAGTTTACCGCCGAGGAACGGGCTTCCCCGGAGCTTGCCCCGTATATCAAAAAAGCGGAAAAACGGGCGGATAAGCTGGAAGCGGCCAAAGAAGCCCTGCCGAAAAAGCGCGTCGTCACCAAGGAAACCGTTTATGACGAGGCCAAGGGCAAGGCCAAAAGCAGGCTGTATTTTGACAAGGTGGAGAAAGCCCCTCCCCAGCTCAAACCAAACCCGGCCAGCCGTCCCATACAGGAAGCCGGGCTTTACCTCCACGGAAAAATCCATGAGGTAGAACACGAAAATGTGGGCGTGGAGGGCGGCCACAAGGGGGAGGAACTGGCGGAACGGCAGGCGGGCCGCATGATCCGCAGCGGCGTCCACCGCCATAAGCTCAAACCCTACCGGGCCGCCGCCAAGGCCGAGCGAAAGTCCATCGCCGCCAACGCCGAGTTTGTGTATCAAAAATCCATGCGGGACAACCCGGAACTGGCGCAGGTGGCCAAGAACCCCGTTTCCCGTTTCTGGCAGAAACAGCACATCAAGCGGGAATATGCCAAGGCAGCAAGGGCGGCGGGCCAGACCGCACAGGGGGCCGCAAGCACCGCCAAGACCACGGCTGCCGCAGCCAAGAAAGCCGCAGAGAAAAGCAGACAGGCCGCGTCCTTTGCCGCCCGGCACTGGAAAGGGGCGCTGATCGTCGGCGGCGTGGGCCTTATGCTCCTGCTGGTGATGGGCGGCCTGCAATCCTGCACCGCCATGTTTGGCAGCACCGGGACGGGCCTTGCCGCCACCTCCTATCTCTCCGAGGACAACGATATGCTGGGAGCCGAAGCCGCTTATGCCGCGCTGGAAGCAGACTTGCAGCACGAACTTGACAACTACGAAAGCCTGCACCCTGGCTATGACGAATACCGTTTCGATCTGGACGAGATCAAACATGACCCCTATGTGCTGACCTCCATCCTCTCCGCGCTGCATAACGGCGTGTTCACTTTGGGGGAGGTACAGGGCGACCTTGCCATGCTCTTTGAAAAGCAGTACATCCTGACCCAGACCATCGAAACGGAAACCCGCTACCGCACCGAAACGAGGACGGACAGCGAGGGAAACACCTATACCGTGGAAGTTCCCTACACCTATTACATCTGCAATGTGAAGCTGGAAAACTTTGACCTGTCCCACCTGCCCATCTACATTCTCACCGAGGAACAGATGGGCTTTTATGCTGCCTATATGCAGACTTTGGGCAACCGGCCAGACCTGTTTCCCAACGGCAACTATCCCCACGCCTCCACCCCGAAAGAGCCGACCTACTATGAAATCCCCCCGGAGGCGCTAAAGGACGAAGCCTTTGCCGCCATGATCGCGGAGGCGGAAAAGTATGTGGGCTATCCCTATGTGTGGGGCGGCAGCTCCCCAAGCACCAGCTTTGATTGTTCCGGCTTCATTAGCTGGGTTATCAATCATTCCGGCTGGAATGTGGGACGCCAGACGGCGCAGGGGCTTTACAACATCTGCACCCCCGTTTCCCCGGAGCAGGCCAAGCCCGGCGACCTTGTATTTTTCGTCGGCACTTACGACACTGTCGGGATGTCCCATGTGGGGCTGTATGTGGGAAATTCGGTCATGCTGCACTGCGGCGACCCCATTTCCTACACGAACCTCAATTCAAGCTACTGGCAGCAGCATTTTTATTGTTACGGGCGTTTGCCTTAAACGCCAGAAAGGAGTTTTTGACTATGGCAATGAACAAATTGGAACGCATTGAAAAGGATATTGAGAAAACCAAGGGCAAGATCGCGGAGCTGCAAAAGCAGCTTCGGGAGCTGGAAGCGGCCAAGACCGAACAGGAAAACTTGCAGATCGTCCAGCTTGTGCGCGGCCTCAACATGACCCCGCAGGAGTTCGCCGCCTTTGTGCGCGGCGGTGCGTTGCAGGCGGCCCCGATCCCGGACTTTGAACAGGAGGACAGCGCCCATGAAGAAATCTAAACTGTTCCGCACCTTGACGCTGGCCGTGGCCGCTGCGCTCTGCATGGCGACCACGACCGTTACCGCCTACGCCGGGGGCGCTGACCCTGACCCTGTGCTGCTGCCGGAAACCACCGAGGCCCCCGCAGAAGTGCCGGAGGAAACCGAAGAACCTACCACCGGCGGCATGGAGCCGGAGGGCGTACCCGTTACCCCGCAGGGCAACGCTACGCTGGTGGATGATTTTTTCGGGGATAAGCAGCTTATCACCGTTACCACCAAGGCCGGGAATTATTTTTACATCCTGATCGACCGGGCTAACGAGGATAAGGAAACGGCGGTGCATTTCCTCAACCAAGTGGACGACGCCGACCTGCAAGCCTTGTTGGAGGACGGGAAAAAAGAGCCGGAGGTCTGCACCTGTACGGCCAAATGTCAAGCCGGGGCCGTCAATACGGCCTGCTCGGTCTGTAAAAACAACCTGACCGCCTGCAACGGGCCGGAGCCGAAGCCCCAGCCGGAGGAAGAAAAGCCGCAGGAGGAAAAGCCAAGCGGCATGGGCGGCCTTGTGGTGTTCTTTGTGATAGTGCTGCTGGGCGGCGGCGCAGCCCTCTACTTCCTGAAATTCAAAAAGGAAAAAGCTGACACCACAGGAAATGACGATCTGGCCGAGTATGACTTTGGAGAGGACGAGGACGACGAGGACGAAGCCCCGGAGCCGGACGAGGATATGACAGACGAAGATGGAAATAAGGAGGACGAAGTATGAACTATCAGTTAGTAATTGCAGAGAAACCAAGCGTAGTCCGCAGCATTGCGGGTGTGATCGGCGCGGACAAGAAACAGGACGGTTATATGGAGGGGAACGGCTATCTGGTGAGCTGGTGTATCGGCCACCTTGTTTCCCTTGCCGACGCTGGGACTTATGACGAGCGTTTCAAAAAATGGCGCTATGACGACCTGCCGATTCTGCCGCAGGAATGGCAGTACATCATTCCCGACGATAAGAAAAAGCAGTTTGACACCCTGCGTTCTTTGATGGAGCGCCCCGATGTCACCGGCCTTGTGTGCGCCACCGACGCCGGGCGCGAGGGGGAATTGATTTTCCGTTTCGTCTACCAGATGGCGGGCTGCAAGAAACCGTTTCAGCGCCTTTGGATTTCCAGCATGGAGGATGCGGCCATTAAAGACGGCTTTGCCCACCTGAAACCGGGAGCCGATTATGATAACCTGTATCAGTCGGCCCTTTGCCGGGCGCAGGCGGATTGGCTGGTGGGGATCAACGCGACCCGGCTGTTCTCCATCCTCTACCACAAGACCCTGACCGTGGGCCGTGTCCAGACGCCGACCCTGAAAATGCTGGTTGACCGGGAGGCCAAGATCAGCAGCTTTCAGAAAGAGAAATACCACATCCTCCAGATCGCGGCGGGCGGCATGGAGGCGGCCAGTGAACGCATGGGAAACGCTGCCGACGCCAAGGCCCTGAAAGCCGCCTGTGAAACGGCGCAGGCCGTTTGTGTGTCAGTGACACGGGAGAAAAAGGCGGAGCAGCCGCCCCGCCTCTATGACCTCACCACCTTGCAGCGGGAGGCAAACCGCCTGTTTGGATTTACCGCCAAGCAGACCCTTGACTATGCCCAGCAGCTTTACGAAAAGAAGCTGCTGACCTATCCCCGCACCGACAGCCAGTATTTGACCGATGATATGCTGCCAACGGCGGAAAGCCTTGTGTCCGGTCTGTGGCCGCTGCTTCCCTTTGTGGCGGGGCTTGACCTGTCCCCGCAGTTTGGCCGGGTGCTGAACAGCAAAAAGGTGAGCGACCACCACGCCATTGTCCCGACAATGGAATTTGTGCAGAAAGGCTTTGACGGGCTGACCGAGGGCGAAAAGAAACTGCTGTCCCTTGTGTGCTGCAAGCTGCTGTGCGCCGTGGCCGCGCCCCATGTGTACGAAGCTGTCACCGCTACATTCACCTGTGCCGGGAACACCTTTACCGCCAAGGGAAAGACCATCCTGACCCCCGGCTGGAAAGAGCTTGACCGCCGCTTTAAGGCGTCGTTCAAAACAGACGCCGACGACACCGCCCCGGAGCCTGCGCGGGAACTTCCCCAAATTACCGAGGGACAGACCTTTGACAAGGTAACTGCCGCCGTCACCGAACATTTCACAACACCGCCAAAATCCTACACGGAAGATACCCTGCTTTCCGCTATGGAGCGCGCCGGTGCGGACGATCTGCCGGAGGACGCCGAGCGGCAGGGGTTGGGAACCCCGGCCACCCGCGCCTCCATCTTAGAAAAGCTGGTGCAGATGGGCTTTGTGGAGCGCAGGGGCAAACAGCTACTTCCCACCAAGGACGGCCATAACCTTGCCTGCGTGCTGCCGGAGGCGCTGACCTCTCCCCAGCTTACGGCACAGTGGGAAACGGAGCTGACGGCCATTGCCAAGGGGCAGGCCGACCCGGAGGGCTTCATGGCTGGCATTGCAGAAATGACAAGGGGCCTGATCGTGGGCTACTCCCAGATCAGCGAGGACGCGCAGAAGTTGTTTCAAGCCGAGCGTGTGGTTATCGGCAAATGTCCGCGCTGCGGGGAAAGCGTCTACGAGGGCAAAAAGAACTACTACTGCGGAAACCGAAGCTGCCAGTTTGTCATGTGGAAAAATGACCGATTTTTTGAGGAACGGGGCAAGGCGTTCACCCCGAAAATCGCCGCCGCGCTCCTTAAAGACGGAAAGGCAAAGGTAAAGGGCCTGCGCTCCATGAAAACCGGCAAAACCTATGACGGGACGGTGCTTTTGGCCGATACCGGCGGCAAGTATGTGAACTACCGCGTGGAACAGAGGAGCAAAAACTAAAAACAGCAAGCATAGGGAGTGTAGCCACACTCCCGGCAAAATCCCTGACCCGGCGCACCTGCCGGGCCGGGGATTTTCTCTTTGGGGAAGCCCCAAACCCTTATATTATGTGAAAGGAGCGATTCAATGAGCGAAGTGTTTTCCGTACTGCTTCATAACCGACAGCGTTATGAGCAAGGCAAAGAGGGCCTATGGTTTTCTCTGCCGACCACAACCGAAAAACTGCAAGCAGCCCTGCGGGAAATCGGGATCAGTGCCGATAATCCGCAGGACTTTTTCTTGTACGACTATCGAAGCCCACAGGCACGACCTATTAAGCTACCCCGTGATATGGTGCTGTCCGCAGGCATGGATGAATTAAACTTCCTTGCTGCAAGATTGGAAAAGCTGAACGCCGCCGAACTTATGGAGCTGAACGCCGCCCTGACAAGTCCGCAGAGTGATTTTCACAATATCGGCCAGATTATCGACTATCCCGAAAATGTGGACTTTTATGTGCATTTGCCGGATGTCACCGGCACAGGACAGTTGGGCGACTACTATCTAAACCATTCCGGCATGGTGGATATGCCGGAGGAATGGAAAGCAGGGATTCTCCTGCCCCGTTTTGGCCTGCATATTGCCAACACAGAGCAAGGTGTTTTTACCGATTATGGCTATCTGGTAAAAAGCGGCGACGAATGGCAGCGCGTCCATGAGGGCCAGCCAGTGCCGGAGGAATACCGGGTGATGGCCTATCCTGCGCCGGAAATTCTGCGGGAGGAAAGCAAGGTGCAGCCGGAGGCGGCAGCCCCCGCAAAGGTCCCACAGCCTGTCACCCCCATTCTCTTAAACGGCCAGAATAGCGCCGAGCGCATGAAAGAGATCACCGACCGGCTGGAAACCGGCATACAGGAGCTTTTCGAGAGTGAACGCTACAAAGCCTATCTCACCACCATGTCCAAGTTCCACAGTTACAGCTTCAACAACACCCTCCTGATCGCCATGCAGGGCGGACAGCTTGTGGCGGGCTACAACAAGTGGCGGGACGATTTTCACCGCAATGTGAAGAAAGGCGAAAAGGCCATCAAGATACTGGCCCCGGCCCCGTTCAAGGCGAAAAAGGAAGTGCAAAAGCTGGACGCACAGGGCAGGCCGGTGATGGGAAAGGACGGAAAGCCTGTTACCGAAGTACAGGAAATACAGGTTCCGGCCTTTAAGATCGTTTCCGTCTTTGATGTGAGCCAGACCGAGGGGGAACCGCTGCCCTCTATCGGCGTGGAAGAACTGACCGGCAGCGTGGAACGCTACGGGGAATTTTTCAAGGCACTGGAACAGACCTCCCCGGTTCCCATTGGTTTTGAGGACATTCCGGGCGGTTCCCACGGCTACTACCACCTGACGGAAAAGCGGATCGCCATTCAGGAGGGCATGAGCGAATTACAGACCCTAAAGACGGCTATCCACGAGATCGCCCATTCCAAGCTCCACGCCATCGACCCGGAAGCCCCGGCCATAGAGCAGGCCGACCGCCCCGACAGCCGCACCCGCGAAGTGCAGGCCGAAAGCGTGGCCTATGCCGTCTGCCAGCACTACGGGCTGGACACCTCCGACTATTCCTTTGGCTATGTGGCCGGTTGGAGTTCCGGCAAGGACTTGAAAGAGCTGAAAGTCTCCCTTGAAACCATCCGGGCCACCGCCCATGAACTGATTACCACCATTGACGGCCACCTTGCCCAGCTTCAGAAAGAACGGCAGACCCAGCAGGAACAGCCGCAGGCCGCGCCGCTGGAACAGGCCGCCGAGCAGCCAGACCCGGACAGCGTATTTTCCAAGCTGTCCCCGGAGCAACAGCAGGAAATGACCGACAGCGTAAAAGCTATGCTGCAAACCCTGATTGAAGCGGATTTGAAATCCACCGGAGAAGTGTCGCAGGGAACCAAGGAGGCGGTGCAGGCGCAGGGCTTTTCCATTGCCGGGGATGGAACGCTGGAACAGGCCAAAGCCCCGCAGGAGGCCGCCTACCGTCTGGAAAGCGGCGATTACCTGTATATCCAGACATCGGAAAGCGGCTACGATTACACGCTGTACGACCCCGACTATAAGGAACTGGACGGAGGCCAGCTTGACAATCCCGACCTGACCCTTGCGGAAGCCGGAAAAGAAATCCTTTCCATCCATGAGTTACCAGCTGGGACAATGGAACCCCTGACCGGCGACAGGCTGGACGGTTTTCTGGAAGCAACCGAACAGGCCAACGCCATTCCCCAGCCACAGGCATGGAACGGGATCGACGGCCTTTTGAATGGAAAGCCGTTCATGCCGGAGGCGTCCCCGGCTGACCGGGCCGCCGCCCTGATGGAGCTGGCGGAGAAAAACGCCCCGCGTCTGGGCAGCGAGGAACGGCAGTTGATTATGTCTTATGCCGAGGCCGTGGGCGATACTGACAAGGTGATCGGGCTTATCAACCGCCTGTGTGAACAGGGCTACGAGCTGCAAAAGGGCCAGATGGATTCCTTTGTGAAAAGCGAGATCGAAAGTGAGATTGCCGTTGCCAACGCCCAGCGGCAGATCGCGCAGAATCCGGCAGCGGAGCCGGTTGTCACGATCCTTTGGAGTGAAAGCCCCCATCTGAAAGACGGCCAGCAAATGCCGCTGCATGAAGCCGAGGCCGTTTTCAAGGAGCTGGACAGCGCCAGACGCCATGAACGGGAGCAGCCGGGCTATACGGGCCATTGGTACGACAAGACCAAGTTCCGCATTGATTTTACCATGCAGGGCCAGCCGGACAGCTACGAGGGACGGCAGGACTTTGGTGACGGGGACGGTTCCCTGATCCAGCATATCCGGGGCTATCACGAATACTACGCACAGGATGAAAGCTGGAAAAACCATGTGCTGCACCATGAGGGGCCGGAGGCATGGGAGGCGGACAAGGCCCAGCGGGATATGCTGCTGCATGAGTTTGTCCCGTATATGGAGCTGCATTGCAATCTGGCCGCTATGGAGCAGGATGCCCGGCGTCCCCTGCGATCCGGGGAAACCCTGACGCCGGAACAGACCGCTTATTTCAACGCGGTTTTGGACTATGTAAAGGAGTGCCGCCCGCTTCTCAATCAGGGCCAGTACCATTTGCCGGAGCCGCCGCAGCTTGCCGATTTCGACCAGAGCTTGCAGGACTACAAAAAGCAGATCGAGGCAGAGCTGGAACAGGAGGCCGCCGCTGCCGGGCTGACGGTGGAGGAATATGTTGCCTCTGACTATGAGGCCCCGGCGCAGCCCAACTTTTCCATCTACCAAGTGCCGCCCGGCCCGGAGGGGCGCGACTTCCGCTACCGTTCCTATGAGGACTTGCAGGCGGACGGGCTTTCGGTGGACAGGAAGAATTACCAGCTTGTCTACACCGCGCCGCTGGACAAGGACACCACACTGGACGAGATTTACCGCCGCTTCAACATAGAACATCCCGCCGATTACAAGGGACATTCCCTCTCAATGGGGGATATTGTAGTGTTCCGGCAGGATGGGAAACAGACCGCCTACTATGTGGACGAGGGGGCTGACTACCGGCAGGTGCCGGAGTTCTTCGCCCAGCCGGAAAAGCAGCTCACGCCAGACGAGTGCATGACCGGCGAACAAATCCAGACGCCAAGGGGCCGTTTCTATCTGACCGACAGGAGCCGGGAACAGATGGAGGCCGTCGGGTATGGATTCCACCACCAGTCGGAGGACGGCAGGTATCTCATTATGGCAAACGGCACAAGGGCTTTTGCCATCCCCGCCCAGCCAGAAAGCCATATCAAGACGGCGGAAATGTCCACCGAGCAGAACTACAACATGATCGACGGCATGATGAACAATGCCCCGTCTATGGAGGAACTGGAAGCAAGGGCAAAAGCCGGGGAACAGATTTCCCTTTTGGATGTGGCCGAGGCAGCCAAGGCGGAGGCCAAAAAGCCCAAGCAGACCCGAAAGACAACACAGAAACAAAAGAAACCGTCCATCCGGGCGCAGCTTGCCGCCGCCAAGGAGGAACAGAAAAAGAAGCCCCCGGCGCGGGAAAAATCAAAAGAAATGGAGGTATGAGGAATGTATTTCACCGTGGAAGAAGAAAACCTGATCTGTCTGTACTACAACGCCGACCGCCGCAGGACGGCGGCAAATCTCCGGGCAGCTTTGCCGGACATGGACAAGGAAATGGCGGCGCTGGCCTGCCAGACCGCCGATAAGCTGGACGCCATGAGTGACGCCGACTTTGCGGCGCAGCGGTTCCACTTCACAGACGAATAAGCAAAACGCCGGGCGCGGAGGTGTCAAAGCCTCTGCGTCCGGCATTTCTTTTTTGTCCATTTTCCCGCATTTAGAACCCTGTTTTGAGGGGAACAGGATAACTTTATCCACCTGCCTGCCGACCATGCGGAAAAACCCTTGATTTCCGTGGACTTTTACCGCCCTAAATGCGTAGACTTGACTTTTGGGGACTTCTTAACTATAATAATACTCAAGCAGGGGGACTACCTTGTAGTTGAGAAGGTTAAAACCTGACCCTTTGAACCTGTTGGCTAATACCAACGCAGGGAGCTGAAGAATACAGATTCGTATTTTTTGGACATTCTCTGTTTTGGGAATGTCCTTTTTTAATTGAATAAGATATGATATGTGTTTGCGAGGGAACTGAACAAGTTGAAAAAGGTAAGACCTGACCTCTGGACCTGTCGGCTAATACCGGCGTAGGGAAGCAATTTCTTACGCTCGTATTGCGTCTGAAAGAGCTTCTAATTGTTTTAGAGGCTCTATTTTTTTATCTTAGGAGGATCAAACATGGCATTTATGAAAGACATCTTAACCCACAACATCCCCATTTGGGAAGAATGTGCAGCTACCCCATTTGTGCAGGAAGTGCAAACTGGAAAGCTACCTCTTGAAAAATTCAAGAGATATATGATTCAGGATAGTATCTATCTGAAAAACTATGCCCGCATATACGGAAAGGCAATTTTTCATGCTGCTACATTAAGAGAAATTCAGCTTTACTACTCCATGCTGAACTTTGTAAATGATACGGAATCGGAAGTGCGGCTGGATTATCTAAAGCAATTTTGCATAACAGATGATGATATTGAACTGATCGCCCCTTTGCCTGAAAATCAAAATTACATTGATTTCATGTTTAAAATTGCGTCACATGGAAAGAATGAAGAAATTTTAATGGCGGTTCTTCCCTGTATGTTAAGTTACAGCTATATATTCCGCAAACTGGCGTCTGTCCCCACAAGCAGAGAATCAAGATATTGGGACTTTATCAAAGATTATGCCGATGAGCAATATGCAGAAAGCTGCAAAGAATGGTCTGCTTTTGCAGAGCATAAATGTGCTGGGTTATCAGAAGCAAATAAAAAGTATTTGGCTGATATTTTTGAGAAAGCAAGTTTGTTAGAACTTGCTTTTTGGAAGATGGCCTATCGGAACGAGAGAATGGAGGAAAATGCAAAATGAAAAAAGTATTGTCCATTGCCGGATCAGATTGCAGCGGAGGTGCAGGTATTCAGGCTGATTTGAAAACTTTTTCTGCTCACGGCGTATTTGGAATGAGTGTTATTGTTTCTGTTGTTGCAGAGAACACCAGCCGCGTTATCGACATCCAAGATATTACCCCGGATATGATTGAAAAACAGATTGACGCCGTATTTGAAGATATTGAAGTGGACGCAGTAAAAATCGGTATGCTTTCTACACCAGAATGTATGAAAGCGGTGGCAAAGAAACTATTACAATATAAGCCCCAAAATGTTGTAATCGACCCGGTTATGTATGCCAAAAATGGCTGCCCATTGATGAATCCTACGGCGGTTTCCACCTTGATAGATACAGTAATTCCACTTGCCGATGTACTTACTCCGAATATTCCAGAGGCAGAGAAAATAGCGGATATGCAGATTTCCACAGTTTCAGATATGGAGGCTGCCGCAAGAAAAATATATGCCATGGGTTGTAAGGCGATTGTTGTCAAGGGTGGACATCATATAGGAAATGCTGTTGATGTCCTATTTGATGGAGAAAATTTCTACCATTTTGAAACATCCCGCATTGATACGAAAAATACTCATGGGACAGGCTGTACATTTTCTTCTGCAATCGCTTCCCAGCTTGCAAAGGGAAAAAGTGTTCCGCTTGCAGTCGAATCTGCAAAGGCATATGTCACAATGGCAATCGAACACTCTCTTGCGATTGGGAAAGGCTGTGGCCCGACGCACCATTTCTACGAATTGTATCAGCATGGTTTATCTAAAGAATAGGCAGGTGCAAAATGAACTTTGATTATACACTTTATCTTGTTACTGATCGTCAACTAATGAACTGCGATAGCCTGACAGAAGCGGTGGAACAGGCAATTTTAGGAGGCTGCACAATGATACAACTCCGAGAAAAAGAATTGTCCTCATTAGAATTTTACAATCAGGCTGTTGCCGTGAAACAGGTTACGGATAAATACCATATTCCCCTTATCATAAACGACCGGATAGATATTGCAATGGCTGTGCAGGCTACGGGGGTACATATTGGACAGCATGATTTACCTGCGGCTGCCGTCCGCAAAGTAATTGGGGAAAATATGCTGTTGGGAGTATCCGCATCTTCCATTGCAGAAGCAATACAGGCACAACAGGATGGTGCGGATTATTTGGGAGTTGGCGCAATGTTCCCTACTGGAACTAAAACCGACGCTGATTCTGTATCAATGGAAGAATTACAGAAAATCCGCGCAGCCGTTTCTTTGCCGATAGTTGTTATTGGCGGTATCAATAAGGGAAATGCAGGGCGTTTCAAGCCCATGGGAATTGACGGGCTGGCTGTTGTATCTGCCATCATAGCGCAGTCTGATATAAAAGCTGCTGCTGCGGAACTGAAAGATTTATTTTGCGGAAAGGAAAAGAAAAATGGATTTTAATGCGGCAATCTTTGATTTAGATGGAACAATTCTGGATTCAATGGATGTATGGGAGCATATAGATATTCAGTTTTTGAAAAAGAGAAATCTTCCCGTCCCGGAAAATTATGTAACTGAAATATGCGCAAGGAGTTTTGAGGAAGCCGCACAATACACCATTGATCTTTTTGGATTGCAGGAAACGGTAGAGGGAATTATTGAGGAATGGAATAATATGGCGGTCGAGGAATACAGCAACCATGTCGGTCTGCTGCCCCATGCCCTTGATTATCTTCTGCGCTTAAAAGAACATGGAATAAAACTTGCAGTTGCTACGGGGTTGCCGGAAAAGCTCTATATGCCATGCTTAAAGAACAATTCGATTCTAGAATTATTTGACGCCTTATGTTCAACAGATGAGGTGCAGCGGGGAAAAGAATATTCGGATGTCTTTGAATTGGCTGCAAAAAAATTAGGGGTCGCACCTGAACACTGCATTGTGTTTGATGATGTGCTTCCAGCAATTAAAAGCGCAAAGGCAGCCCGTATGTTAGCAGGTGGGATTTATGATAAGTATTCCGCAGATCAGCGTGCAGAGATAGAAAGGATTGCTGATATTTACTTACTTGATTTTCGGCAAGCACCGATCCCACACAAAGAGGCATGAAAATGGAAAAATGGGATTTATATAATGCAAAACGGGAAAAGTCTGGAATAACAGTGTGCCGTGGAGAAATCATACCCAAAGGGCTGTATCATTTATCTGTGAGTGCATGGATCGTCAATCAGCAGGGGCAGTATCTTTTATCACAGCGGCATCCGAAAAAGCAATACCCTCTTTATTGGGAATGTACGGGTGGTTCTGTACTTTCCGGGGAAACCAGCTTGCAAGGAGCAATCCGAGAGGTAAAAGAAGAATTAGGAATACTGCTTACTCCCGGAAGTGAAAAATTGATTTATCAGACCATACGGGAAAATGTGCAGGATTTTTACGATGTTTGGCTGTTTCATAGGGATATAAAGATTGAAGAAATGCGTTTACAGGAAACAGAAGTTGTAGATGTTCAATGGGTAAGTTCAGATAAGTTATTTGAGATGTTTCGCCTGAAACAACTGCATCCCCTGATTACCTATGTAGATCAGTTAATAGGCTGAAAAAACGCCGGGCGCGGAGGTGTCAAAGCCTCTGCGTCCGGCGCTTCTTTTTTTGTCCATTTTCCCGCATTTAGAACCCTGTTTTGAGGGGAACAGGATAACTTTATCCACCTGCCTGCCGACTATGCGGAAAAACCCTTGATTTCCGTGGACTTTTACCGCCCTAAATGCGTAGACAGGAGGTATCTTTTCCGCTGGCGTTCCGCCTCTTTCTTCCGGCGTACCTGCACCGCACAATCCGGGCAGTATTTGGCCCGGTTGGAGTTGGGAGTAAACGCAGCCCCGCAGACGGCGCAGCGTTTGATCTCGTCCCGGCCTTTGGTGATCTCGGCGCACAGGGCCGCGTCCAGCGGCAGGACGGCCACCTTGAACCACCGGCACAGCAGCGAATAGGAAATACTCTGCACACAGACACATTCCTCCCCATCGTCCAGCAGGAGGCAGTTTCCGTTACAGTAGTTGCAGCACTCATGGGTGAGCCTGCGGGCCTTGCGGTATTGGGGATAACTCATTCTCGGTATGTTCATCGTTCCTGCGTATGCTCCTTTCCCGGCGCTGTCCGCAAAATGCTGTCTACATTCTGTTTGACAATGCCGTATTCTTTCAATTTCTGTTTTGCTTCGCTGTACTGTGCGGACAGCCGTTGCCGCTCTGCGTCCAGTTTTTTATACTCGGTTTTGAGGGCGTACAGGTTGGGGAGCTTTGTGACCCCAGCCTCTTTGAGCGCCTTTGCCGCCGCCTCATACAAGATCAGTTGGCTTTCATGCTGCCGCCGGAACGCGGCCTTGTCTTTGGCATTTCGCAGTTCCAGCGCCACAGGCCGGAGCTGCTTGTAGGCGGAGAGGTTTTTTATCAGCTGCGCCATATCCCCAAGGCGGCGTTCCGCGTCTTTCAGGGCGGAGGCCGCCGCGTCGTTTGCCGCGCTGATCTCGGCCAGCCTGCTTTCCAAGCCCTCGTAGCTGTCGATCTGGTGTTCTGTGATGAAGTTTAAGGAATTGGCGGCCTGCTTCAAGTTGTGCAGCTTCGCCCACCGCGCATAGCCCGCCGACTGCTGGGCCTTGATACTGTCCTCCAAGGCAATCCGCAGGGAGATTTCCCCGGCGCTTCTTCTGCGCGGCCCCCGGTCAATGGCAATGCCCTTGATCCGCCGGGTGATCCGTTCCTCGGTGTAATCCTCCCCCAAGGTCTTGCAGCGGGTGAAGCGTTCCTGTCCGGGAGCGCGGAATGAAATAAACTTGCCCTGTTTGACTTCATAGCCCTGCGCCTCCATGAGCCGCAGAAAGCCGTCAAAGTCTTTGGCCTGCGGAATGGCCGCGTCGATAGCAATTTTCAGTTTTGCTTTCCAGCTCTTGCCCTTTTTCTGTGCGTCCCACTCGGCGTAGGTCTTGCTCTTGTCTTTGCCGGGCTTTACCACAGACAGGCCGTGTTCCTTGCACAGCCGGTCGCTGGTGCGCCGGATAAAGGCATAGCTCTGGCGGTTGGAAATGTACTTGCGCTGGTTTGCCATATCCACGGCGCAGAAAATGATGTGATTATGCAGATGGCCCTTGTCAATGTGGGTGGTAATCACATAGGGGTATTTGCCTTGCAGCACTTCATCGGCAAGCTGCCGCCCGATCTCATGGGCCTGCTCCGCCGTGGTTTCCCCCGGTTCAAAGGCTTGTATCAGGTGGTGGGCCAGATTGTTGCCCTTTTGGTACGCCTGATCTAACAGCATTTGAAATTCAATATCCGCCGTTTCATAGGAACAGCCATAGGAAGAAACGAACAGCTTTTCATCGGTCTTGTCCGGGTTCTCGATGTAGTCCAGCGCCTTTTTCAGCGTTGACTTGATAGGATGGATCTTTGTAACTGCCATATCTGTGCCAGCGCCCCCTTGATGTCCTCCAAGTCCTGCGCGTACACAGTCCCGGTACTGTTGATACGCCTTGCAATCTGGTTGATGTTGACGCCGATCTTTTGCAGCTCTGCGGTCTGCGCCCGGACGGGGCCGGTGTCGATATGGACGATATAGCCGTCGATCAGCATTTTCCGGGCGTAGGCAGAAAAGTTCTTTGTGCCAAGCTGGGCCATCTTCTGCTGGATCAGCGCCCGTTCCTCCGGCGTCACTGGGACGCGCAGCACAAACTTCCGTTTTCGGTTTGCCACTTTCTCACCTCCATTCATTCAGGGGTTTGGGGACTTCCCCAAGATACAAACGGGAAGCCGTTTGCCGGGAGTGTGGCTACACTCCCTATGCTTGCTGTCTTTGTTCTTCTTCCCCTAAAAAGCGTTCTGACCCCAAAGAAATACCCGCAAAATCCCGGTTTTTCCGAAAACCGCACAAAAAAAGAGAGGGCGCAGCTTTGCGTCCTCCCAAAAACAAAACAGAGGGTTGTCATGCACCCTCCGTTTCGTCATTCTTCTGTTGAATTTGAATGGCCCCGTCAATCGCGCCCTCGATGACCGGCAGAAATTCTTCCGGGCAGAGTTTCAGCTTGTGGCTGACCCGCTGCCGCTGTGCGCTTTCCTCCCGCATGATCTCCGGGTTAAAATACCGTTCCACGGGAAGCCCGCAGATTTTGATAAGCTGTATGATAACCGGCAGGCTGGGAATCGTGCCGTCATTTTCGATGTTGGCAAGATAGCGCCAGTCGATATTGACCTGTTCTGCCAGCGTCTTACGCGATAACTGCTTGACTTTCCGCGCCGCTTTTACATCCGCGCCGAAAGTTTCAAAGCCGGGACAATCTTTGATATTTGCCATATAGCACCACCCATCTACATTGTATATTTCATATTTTCTCAATGGAATGTTGCTATATGCAGGAAGATTAAACTTTATAATTCATATTTTCCGCCTTGTACGGAAAAGCGGGCTATCCTATAATAAAGAAAAAGCACTTTTTTGAAAAAATCCGTCCGCTGTAACATTTCGCGGACATTTGGGGTTTACAATGGCCTTATCAAATATGGAGGTGATACAACTATGACATGGCCTTTTGAGAATGACACCAGCGCCATTGTAAAAAAATTAGCAGACCGGAGCATGAAAGCGGACAAAAGACGCAATGCGTTTATCGTCATAACGATTGCTTTTGCAGTTAGTTTGATGATGGTATTAGCACTATATAATCTCGGAACAGACCGTGAAAATAGGCTTTATCTGAAAGGACGCTATCAGGGCAGCTTCATTAACAGTACCAGTGCCGTCTTTAAAAAATTGGAACATAACAACCAGATTGAAGCAGTCGGCAAAGAGGCTGCAATGGGAACGAGCCGTATCAATGACTACACTTTGGATGTGTATTACAGAGATCAAAATGCACTTGAACTAAAAGGCGTTACCGACTTATTGGGAAAAATGCCGGAGGCAGAAAATGAAATCATTGTGGAACAGTCCTATTTGGAGCATTTAGGGCTGCCGCTTCAACTGAATCAGACCGTTACACTGGATATGCCTTTTGGAGAAAATCAGACATATCATGTTTGCGGCATTATTCAAAGCAGTAATGCGTCCCGTATTTATCAAGTCATTGTATCGGATGGCTTATATAGCCGGTATGGAAAAGCAAACTGTTACGATCTTTTGGTTCGCTTGAAAAATACCGAAAATATGGACAGCGAAACTTTGAAGCTGTTGATAAACGAAATTGCGGAACAAAGCGGTGTACCTGAACAGTATGTTATGTATAGCTCTACCTACTTTGGATTGGCAGGAGAAAAATCCACGCAGGAGCTATTAGTGATTATCGGAGCAAGCAGTTTAATTGTACTGGCCTGTTCTTTGGTTATTTACAGCCTGTTCTACATTTCTGTTATCGGGAAAACACATGAGTATGGCAGACTGCGTGTGCTGGGGGCTACATCGGTTCAGATCAAGCGTATCGTGCGAAAAGAAAGTTTTTTGTTATCCTGTGCTGCAATTCCTATCGGCGTTGTATTGGGAAGTGTTTTGGGCTATTGTTTTGTCCCGGACGGCTGGCATTGGATGACTACACTGAAATGTGCCGTTGTGATTGCCCTTGTTACAGAAATTGCCTTGAAAATTGCTGTCCATACCCCTGTAAAGAAAGCCTCTATGGTATCGCCTATTGAGGCGCTGCGAATCAATACGACTGATACAACGGTGACAGAAAAAACGCGGATCGAACATCGAAAAATCACGCCATCTTCGCTTGCCCGAATGAGCTTTGCCCGGAACAAGAAAAAAGCTATACTAACCGTATTGTCTTTGGGATTTGCCGGAGTTTTACTGATGTGTGCTGCCACCTACCTTAATTCAACTGATGTAGAAAGCATGGCAAAACAGCAATTTGCAAATGGCGACATTGTACTTTCCCTCGATCCCGCCAACACAAATGCAGAAGATCGCCCCGCCGGGATCAATGCACTTCAAACGAAAAATCCATTGGATGAAGTTTTGGAAGAAACGATTTCAGATATGAATGGCGTAAAGAATATTGAATTTATACAGGGCTGTGTTTCAAATATGGAATTTCCCACTCCTTTCAAGGATGGTAACAGCCATTTCTTTACCCAAATTGGAATCCCCGAAAATCAGTACGAGGCCTTTTCACAAGGACTAATTGAGGGAACCGCAGACCGCCAGAAACTTATCAATGGAAAAGGAGTTATCGTTGATAATTCCGCCAAGCTGTTAAGCGACTATTATAATTACACTCCTCAAATTGGCGATATAGTCAAAGTGGAAACAGCGGATGGACAATGGGAAGAATTTACTGTAATGGGGATTGGGAAAGCTCCTAATCTCGGTGGGGATTCAGCTTCTTTCTATTTTCCGCAGGAACTCTTACCTATGATGAAAGAAAATGTTTCCAACTTCAACATAACCTGCATTGTAGATGTGGAAAGAGATCAGCTTACAGAAGTTGAGAATAAGATTTTCCAGTTGGCGGAAAATCGTGGAGGTATAGAAGTTTTCAGTATCAGCGATATTATTACTTATCTGCAAGAGGAAATGGATAACATAAAAATGCCGTTATACGGATTGGTATTTTTCATTGCTGTTTTTGGGCTAATCAGCCTTATCAACACGCTAATGACAAACATTATATCAAGACAGCAGGAATTTGGTATTTTACAGTCTGTGGGATTGAACAGTAAGCAATTCTCCAAAATGCTGCAAACAGAATGTTTCTATTATGTTTCTGGTACGGCTATTCTAACTTTAACGATTGGAACTTTAACAGGATTTGTACTTTGCAAAGTTTTCAATCAGGTTGGGACATTCGGGACATTGACTTATCATTTTCCAGTTTTAGAAATAAGCATATATTTTGTAGCGCTTTTCTTCATACTGGCAGCTTACTCCGTTTTCTCTGTACGATATAGCAAAAGACATCCTGTGATCGAGCGCATTAAAACAATGGAGTAAATTTTCCTTTATCAGAAAATTGTGTTTTCTGCAACAAAGGACATTTGCCTGTTATACTATCTGCAAAAAGCAAAGGAAGTGAGGATATGAAGCAGATTTTAATTGTCGAGGACGACAGTTTTTTGA
>OIZO01000564.1_pt1 | contig 23873 bp, 25 predicted proteins | sample 1588551 | NCBI WGS metagenome assembly OIZO01 (sample SAMN03283271) | human gut metagenome | biome: human-associated habitat; material: feces | host: Homo sapiens | place: Peru | collected 2012 | reverse complement strand
GCTTGGAGAGGGTGGACCGGGCGCAGCCCGGGACGGGTGTGGAGGGGACCCCTGATGATAAAAACCGGACCCCGACAAATGGGCAAAGCCCTCCTACACGAACGATAACCTTTTGCCGTTCATCAGAGCCCATCCTGAATTTTCATGGGTCCCCTCCACACCCGCCGCTGCGGCGGCACCCTCTCCAAGCAGGAGAGGGCGGGGGCTGCTCTACATCAGATTCCACCAGGTCAGTCTGTGGGCATCCGCCACGGCTTCCACGCGGCGGGCCAGCTCCCGGCAGGCGGCGGCATATTCGGCAGTCTCTTCCTGCGCGGCGTAGGCCGGGAGCCTGGCGAAGAGGCTGTCGATGTCCTCCATGGGCATGTGGTCCGCAAGGGCAGCCGTGACCCGCCAGCCCTTGCGCCAGGCTCTGGCGGCGGTCTGCTGGTGAAGCGTGGCCGCGTTCCACAGCCTCCGTTCTCCCGCCTGGGCAGCCTGGGTCAGCTCCTGGGTGATGGGAGATTGGATCTTGTCCATGGTCCACTGGGTAAACATGCCTCCGGCCAGGAGGACCAGCAGCAATATGATCCCAATGATGCCTCTTGTCATAGAGCCTCCTCCTTCCCGATCCAGGTGGTTTTCCCGGAAGCATCTACGGTCAGCAGCAGCGTGTTTGTCCGCCGCGCCCCTTTGGCCCGGAGGGTATCCTCCACCCACTGCTCTGTTTTTCCGGACTTTCCCAGATTCTCTTCAAAGAGGCGTCCGTCCTCAATGAGCACAATGGGAAGAAAACTCTCCTTGACCTTCACCCCGGCATCTCTGGCGCTAAGGGGGGCATACTGGGGAAAGGGAAAGACGGATACGTTCCCATCCGTCTCCAAAATGGCGTACTGAACCTGGGAAATGTCCAGGATGTCCTTTTCCCGTATTTTTCCTGCCAGCTCATCCAGGGTCACCCGGGTCATGCGGAGGTTCCCCTGCAGCAGCTTTCCGTTGTCGATGAGGATCGTAGGCTTGCCGCAAAAGAACCGGCGCAGGATACCGCTTCGGAGCATGAGGAAGGACAGCACCAGCTCCACCCCCAGCACCGTCAGAATGGGCACCAGGCCCGTCAGCAGCGGAATGCCGCTGTCCTGCATGGGGATGGCCGCCAGATTCGCCACCAGCATGGTCACCACAAACTCCGCCGGTTCCATTTCTCCGATCTGCCGCTTGCCCATAAGCCGGATAACGGCAATGAGCACCAGATATAAAATGATCGTCCGGGTATAGGATAGGATCATGATTCGGCCCCCTTTGGTTGTAGGGTGCCCAGGTTATTTGAAAAAATGCAAAAACCCTCTCCTTGGAGAGGGCAGGGGCTTTTCTTACTCCATCTTTCTGAGCTTCTCCAGCACCTGCTGGAAATAGTCGGGCAATGGGGCGAAAACCAGGACCGGCCGCCCGTCTCTGGGATGCCGGAAGCAGAGGGCTCCGGCGTGGAGGCACTGGCTGGACTGGCCCAATTCCGGCTTTTTGTGGCCGTAGACCGTATCACCCAGGATCGGGTGACCGATGTAGGCCATATGGACCCGGATCTGATGGGTCCGTCCTGTCTCCAGGCGGCAGCGGATATGGGTGTAGCCCCGAAACCGCTCCACCACCTCCCAATGGGTGACGGCAGGCTTGGAATTCCGCTGGGTGACGCACATTTTTTTCCGGTCCGTGGGATGCCGGCCAATGGGGGCATCCACGGTGCCGCTGTCCTCCCGGAAGGAGCCGCAGACGATGGCCTCGTAAGTCCTCGCCATGGAGTGATCCTTCAGCTGGGAGGCAAGCACCGTGTGGGCCAGGTCGTTTTTGGCAATGGCGAGAAGGCCGGAGGTGTCTTTGTCGATGCGGTGAACAATGCCGGGCCGCAGCTCTCCATTGATGCCTGAGAGGCTGTCCCCCATGGCGTAGAGAAGGCCGTTGACCAGGGTATCGTCCTGATGCCCGGCGGCAGGATGGACCACCAGGCCCTTGGGCTTATTGATGACGGCCACATCTGCGTCCTCGTAGACGATCTCCAGAGGGATGTCCTTGGGGGCGATATCCACCTCCTTGGGCTCCGGGATGGTGTATTCCACAGTGTCTCCCAGGTTCAGCCGGTCATTCTTCTTGGGAAGTTTTCCGTTCAGGCGCACGGCTCCGGCCTCAATGAGCTTTTGGGCGGCGCTGCGGCTCAGGTGATCCCCCTGGCGGGAGAGGAAGGCATCCAGCCGCTCGCCGTTCTGATCCGCGGTCAGGCGCATTTCTTCTCATCCTTCCAGAATTCTTTGTTGAAAAAGCCCAGACTTACAAACAGGGCAAGGCAGCCGCAGGTGATGAAGCAGTCCGCCACGTTAAACACCGGGAAGGAGATGAACTGGGTCTCGATCATGTCCACCACATAGCCCAGTCGGATCCGGTCCACCATGTTTCCCAGGCCTCCGGCATAGATGGCCGCGATACACCAGCGCTCAAAGGGTGTAAAGGGCATCCGCTTGCGGAAGTATTCATAAAAGATCATACCGGTAAACACCAGGAAGATCAGAGCGAAGAGCCACTGCATTCCCTCGAAAGAGGAAAAAGCCGCCCCGGTATTCTGTAGATAGGTGAAGTCCAGAAATCCGGGCAAAAAGTCCACATGGCCGGACAGGGGGATATTCGCCACCACCAAAGCCTTGACGGCCTGATCCAGCCCCACCGCAAAGGCCACAAAAAGAACGTAGAACACAAACTGCATTGCCTGCTTCCTCCGAATAAAAGTGGACCTATTTTACCATGTGTGTCCCGGAATGTCAAATCCGGCCTCTATAAATCTGCCGGTACGCCGTGCGCTATCGGATCCTGCGGATCACATCCAGCACGGTGCCGTCCCTGGCTTCTACGATGGCTACCACCTCGCTGCCGGTGTTCACACCCTTGGGCACTCCCGTAATGGACAGGGCCAGGTCCCGCAGATACTCGATGGACACGGTCTGAATGCCCGCGTCTTCCAGGTCCCGCTTCAGCTGGCTGTAGCTCCGGTGCCTGGGATTCAGGGCAATCCCGGCTTGGGTGACCACACAGGCCACGCTTTCTCCCGGCGTGCAGCAGGTAAAGACCCGGCTGACCACTGAAGGCGTCCGGCCCCGGACGATGGGCAGCACCACAATGGAGATATCCGCCCCCTCGGCCACGTCCGGGCCGCCGCCCAGACCCCCCATCATCTGGCCGGAGGAACCGGTGAGGATATTGACATGGAAGTCCGTATCCACTTCCAGGGCGCTGAGGACCCCGAAATTCAGGTGGTCCAGGTAGCTGCCCCGCCGGAAGGGATTGGCGTAATCCGAGTTGTCGATCTCGTAGACACCGGGGCGGCTTGGGATAGCCTTGGCGGCTACGGCATCGAAGGATTGGCTACAGGCAACGGCCCGGACCAGACCGGCATCGTACAGATCGATGATGGCGGCGGTAATGCCCCCCAGGGCAAAGCTGGCGGTGATATTCCGCTGGCGCATCTTCTCTGCCAGATAGTTCGTGCAGGCAATGCTGATGGCCCCCACACCGGTCTGGAAGGAGAAGCCGTTTCGGAACAGAGAGGAGGCGCAGATCAGCTCCGCCGTCATTCTGGCGATCATCAGGTCCCGGGGATTTTTGGTGAGCCGGGCGGCACCGGCACCGATTTTTGCCGGATCCCCGATCTGGGGCACGGTGACCACGAAGTCCACATACTGCTGGCTGATGCTCACAGGCACACAGGGGTAGTCCACCAGGGTGTCCGTGATCACGATGACCTTCCCCGCGTGCTGGGCGTCCACAAAGGCATAGCCCAGGCTGCCGCAGGGGTTGGCCCCTACCTGGCCGGTGCAGTTGCCCCAGGCATCGGCGGCGGAGGCAGCCAGGAAGGCCACATCGATCTGGAGCTCCCCGGCCTCAATGGCTCTGGGCCGGGCTCCATGGGGCCGAAGGATCACGGGCTCGGCCAGAGTCACTTCTCCGCTGAGCAGGCCGTCACCCAGGGCACCCCGAATGCCGCTGGCCTCTACGGCGGTAATGGTTCCATCCCGCAGAAATTCCAGCAGGTCACAGTTCTGAATGTTCACCACGGCGCTGGGGGCAAAGCGGAGGCCCTTGATGCCCAGGCTCTGGATGGCCTTCAGCACCAGGCCCACGGTGTAGTCCCCCTCCCGGAAGCAGTGGTGGAAGGAGATGGTCATGCCGTCCCCGAGCCCCGCGGCACGGATGGCGGAAACCAGATCCTTTTGAAGCTTCGGCTCCCGGCTGTTCTCCCGCTGGACCTTCCGGCAGGTCCGGACAGTCCCGGAATAGGCCTGCTCCCGGCCCAGGCCTTCGTAAGGATGTATTTCATAGCTGCCCACACGTTCCGGCAGCTCTCTTCCCACAGCGTTTTTCATAGGCGCTCCTTTCCCAGCAGTCCGGCGGCGCGAGCCTGGTCCAGCACGGTCCTGGCCCGGATCTCTACAGGCTTGTCCACCATGCTGCCGTCTACCACCACCACGCCGGTGTGCTGTTTGGCCCCCTGCTCCAAGGCGGCTACAATTTTCAGGGCGTTGCGGATCTCCTTGTCCGAAGGGGTAAAGGCCCGGTTCACAATGTCGATCTGGCTGGGATGGATGACGGTCTTTCCGTCAAAGCCCAGGCCCCGGGTGGTTTTCAGGTCCTCTTCCAGCCCTTCCGTATCCCGGAAGTCGCTGAATACCGCATCCTGGGCGGAAATGCCCGCCAGGCGGCAGGCCTCCAGCACCTGCATCCGGGCATAGAAGATCTCGAATCCGTCCTTGCTCCGCTTGGCCCCCATGCTGGCGCAATAGTCCTCGGCCCCCAGGGCCAGGGCCACCACCCGGGGGCTGGAAAGGGCGATTTCTCGCGCGTGGACGGCTCCCAGGGCGGACTCAATGTTGCACCAGAGCTCTGTCTGCCCAAGGGGGATCCCCGCCTGGCGCTCTATGCGGGTGATCTCCCGGTCGATGTTCACGATCTCCTCCGGATGCTCCACCTTGGGGATCCGCAGGGCATCCGGCCGGGCCCGGACGGCCATTTCCAGGTCCTCCGGAAGTTCGGCAGAATAGATGCCGTTGACCCGGATCAATACGTATTTATCAGGGGGCCGGTGATAGCGCACCGCCTCATAAACCAGGAATCGGGCCGCGTCCTTGGAGTCTGCCGCTACGGAGTCCTCCAGGTCGTAGACCACACAGTCCTCGTGGTAAAACCGGGCCTCCAGCATTTTTCCGGGACTGGAGCCTCCCACATAGAGAGAGGTCCTCTTTAGGCTGTCACCCATGGCGATGGTCCTCCCTTCCCCAGTCGTATTTCACTTCGGCGCTGCGGCACAGGGCGCACATGGTCCGGGCCCGGATGGCGCAGTCCAGGGCTCCATGGTCCAGCACCGTGATTTCCCCGTCCTTGACTTCCAGTTCCCCCAGGACCTCCAGAACGGTGGCCTCGATGGCATCCCCAAACTGGGCCAGTACATCGCTTTTCAGATCAATGGTAATGCCGCCGTCCGGATTGGGGGCGGCGGAAATCAGGCAGTCGCTGGATTCCAGGGTTCCCGCTGTGGCGTATTTTTTCAGTATCATGTTGTCACCTCGTATAGAAAAGCCCTCTCCAAGCAGGAGAGGGCAGGGACCGTTGAGATTAAAACTTATCCTTCCAGAATGATGTCCGTGATCTTCTCCGCATAATCCCGGATGTCGATGCCCTTGGTGAAATTCAGGCAGGTGCCGCTGGGATAGCGGGTCTTCTCGATCCAGGCAGCGGGCATCCGGGAGGCGCCGTATCTGGCACCCAGGATCACACCGGCTACCGCGCCGATGGTGTCCGCGTCCCGTCCGAAGTTACCGGCCAGGGTCACGCCCTTGCGGAAATCGTCATGGCAGGCCTTCAGGCACACAAAGGCAGAGGGGATGGCTTCGGCGGTGGTGGCCCACTGGGTGGTCCACAGGTAGTCGTGAATTTCCATCCAGGCCTCCAGGAGGCTGCCCTTCCGGTCCAGGATCTCGAAGGCGCCCTTCAGATTGTGGTAAAGCCAGCTGTCCTCGGGGATGGCGGCCCAGGCGGCATCCATGATCTCCTCAAAGGAGCCGTCCACCATGGCTACAGCTACGGCGGCGGCCACAGCCTGGGCACCCCAGACACCGTCCCGGTAGTGGCTGACTTCGGATTCGATCCGGGCCAGCTCCATAGCCCGCTCCGGGTCACCGGCGCAGACAATGCCCACAGGGCCAATGCGCATGGAGGAGCCGTCGCTCATGTGGAATACGTTGAATTTGCCGGTCAGGGGGGGCAGCAGCCCCTTGCGCAGATTGTTGGCCGCCTCGATCTCACTGGCACCGCCCCGCTTGTACTCGTCCTGTACGCACACATCCTCCATCCAGGACTTGACGCACTCTTCGGTGGTCAGCTTGCCCCGGCAGCGGATCAGGGTCTTGGCGGTGAGCAGGGCAAACTCCGTATCATCGGTGCTCCAGGAGGCACCCTTGTTGAAATCCGTGGTGACCTGGTAAGCGGCCCGGTTCTCGGCCTTCCGGGAGGCATCGCCAAAGGAGTCGCCAATGGCAAGGCCGCTGAGGGCACCGTAGACCTTGTCAAAGACCTTTTCCCGGTCCTGAATAAAAGCTTCTCTGGTAATCATGTCTATCCTTTCCCTGCGGTAAACTTACTGGAAGGTGGTCTGCAGCAGAGCGTCGAAGTCGTTGCCGCCGGCGTTGTTCCATTCCTCCACAAAGGCGTCGAAGGAATCAATGGACTTCACGCCACGGATGATGTCGGCCGCATACTCGTTGTACAGGTTCGTCATAGCATCCCACTGGGGAGCCAGCTCTTCGGGGATCAGCAGGCTGTGGTCCATGGCGGAGTACTTGTCGACCATCTCCAGGGACTCGCTGGCAGCGGGCGTCAGCACGGGCTCGGCCAGAGGTGTCTCAGGATCCAGCTTGTCGGTGGTATCCCAGAACCGGGCCCACCAGCCGGAGAACTTGTCGGTAAAGACGATCTTGCCGTCCTCAATGTTGTACTGCTTGCCCTCGATGCCAACCTTATCCAGGATCCGGCCCTCAGGGCTGGCCATGAACTCCATCACGGCCCAGGCAGCGTCCTTATTCTGGCTGTCCGCATTGATGCCGTAGCCCCGGGACTCCTTGGTCACATCGATGGAGGTATAGGCCTGGGACACGCCCTTGGCGGGAGGCAGGATGGTCAGAGCGGCATCCTCACCGTGGACGGCCCGCATCTTGGTGTCGTAGACCTGGACGGTGCCGCCGGCAGTACCGGCAACAATGGCGGCATCGCCGTCATACCAGCGCTGCTCCATCACATCCCAGGTGTTGGTCAGGAAGTCGGGATCCAGCAGGCCCTCGGCATACAGCTTGGCGTAGAACTCCAGCTTCGCCTTCTCTGCCTGGCTGGCCTTGCTGAAGATCCACTTGCCGTTCTCCTGCAGGCAGGTGCCGGTAACACCGAAAGCGTGGTTGAAGATGCTGTCCAGACGGGCCAGGCTGCCATCGGCAGTCAGGGCATTCTTGCACAGGCCCTTGTCCTGGAGCTCCTTCATAAAGGTGTAGTAGTTGTCAACGGTGGGGTCGGCAATGAGGGCTTCGTAGCTGTCGCACTGCTTGGCCAGGTCCGTCCGGATGCCGGGGGTGGAGACACGGGGAGGTGCCAGCCACAGCAGGTAGGGGTAGTTCTTCATCTTCTCCACATTGGTCTCGTTCATCAGTTCTTTGACATAGGTGGAGCTCTCGATGTAGGGGGTCAGGTCTTCCAGCAGGCCCTGAGCGGAAACGGCCTCGTCGCCGCCCTGGAAGTAGATGAGGTCCGCGTCCACCTCGCCGTTCATGACGGCCAGAGGCATGGCGGTCTTGTAGCTGCTGGAGGGGGGATCTACAAACTCTACGTTGACATACTGACCGTGGGCAGCCATTTTTTCGTTGATGGCGGCCACCAGAGAGACAACGTCCTCCTCATCGGGGAAAACGTCCTTGCAGACGACCTTTACGGTAACAGGCGCGTCGGGGGTGCCAATGGCGGGCCAACCCTCGGAATCGGTGGCCTGCGCAGCGGCCTGGGTGGCGGCAGCTGCCTGAGTGGCAGCTGCGGTGGTCTCAGCGGGGGCCGAGCCGGAGCCGCATCCAGCCAATACGCAGATCAGCATGGCCAGGACCAACAGCAAAGAGATGTGCTTTTTCATAGTTCCTTTGTTCCTCCGTTTGTTTAAAATTTTTGGTTATTCCTTCACGCCGCCAGCCATGACGTTCTTGGTGTAGAACTTCAAAACCAACGGATAAACCAACAAAATGGGAATGATGGCCACAATAATGGTGGCATACTGCAGGGCCGTATAGTCCAGCTTGGCCAGAGCGTTGTAATCAAACAGGTTCTGGGTGCCGATGAGGGTGGTCACGTCTCCGTCCACAACGAATTTGCGCAGGATGACCTGGAGGGGGACCTTGCTGATGGAGGAGATGTAGATACCGGACCGGTAGTATTCATTCCACCGGGCCACACCGTAGAACATGGTAAGGGTCGCCACACCGGCCTTGGCCAGGGGGCAGACGATCTTGAAGAGAATGCTGAAATGGTTGGCCCCATCGATCCGGGCGGCCTCATAGAGAGAAGGGGGCACCGCCTCGAAGTAGCGCATCATGACGATGAGATAGTACACGTTCATGGCCTGACACAGGATGATGGACCACTGGGAGCCCGTGAGCTTCAGGGCCTTCACCACCATGTATTCCGGCACAATGCCCGGATCGAAAAGCATCATGATGATGAAGAATACCATGAGTACCCGTTTGCCAACCAGTTGGGGCCGGGTCAGGGCGTAGGCCGCCAGGATGGTCAGCAGAATGTTCAGCACCGTACCCACCAGGGTGATGAAGAGCGAATTGAAAATGGATGGCAGCACATTCTTATTGCTGAACAGCACCTGGTAGTTGATGAAGGTCAGGCCCTTCGGTAGGATATCCAGGCCGTTCATGCCGCCGGATCGGAGGGGATCCGACAGGGACCTTGCCAGAATGTGCAGCAGAGGCACCACCATGGTCAGGGTCAGCAGAAACAGGATCGCCATCAGGACGAACTGGAACAGCCCCAGCCGTTTTGTTTTCTTGGAATTCATGTTACCACACTCCCTCTCCGGTGAGCTTCTTGGATGTGACGTGGGTGATGAGCACCAATATGCAGCCAACCACACCCTTGACCAGGGATACGGCGGTGGCTACAGAGTACTGGGCGCTTTCGATGCCCACCCGGTTGATATAGGTATCCAGAATGTCGATGACACTGAGAACGGCGCTGTTGGAGAAGTTGTATACCTGATCGAAGCCGGCGGACATGAAGAAGCCCAGATTCAGGATGAACATGGTGGTCATGGGCACCAGCAGGGCCGGCAGAATGATATGCACCACAATGTTCCACCGGTTGGCCCCATCCAGGGCGGCGGCTTCATAGAGGTCCGGGTTGATGCCCATAATGGCAGTGAAATAGATGATGGAGTCCCAGCCGATGCTTCGCCAGCCCTCGCAAAAGAAGAGCACCCAGCGGATGGCTCCTTTGCTGGTCAGCAGGTCCACAGGGGCCAGGCCAAACCAGGACCGGATCAGATTCAGCGCGCCGTCGGCATTGGGGGCCAGGAAGGACTTCCAGATACCGGCGATGACCACCCAGGACAGGAAGTGGGGCAGGTAGGACACCACCTGCACATACTTGCGGAAGGAGTTCGCCCGGAGCTCATTGAGAAGCAGCGCAAAGATCACAAAGGCAGGAAACAGCAGCACATACTTCATGAAGCTGATGATCAGGGTATTTTGCAGGATCTGGGTGAAAGCGGAGCTCTGGAAGATGGTCTTGAAATATTTCAGACCGGCAAAAACCCAGGGCCCTCTGGCTTTATAGTCGAAAAAGGCCAGGCGCATATTCAGGATGGGCCAGACCCGAAAGATGCCAAAATAAATGAGAGCGGGCAGCAGCATGGCATACAGCAGCTTGTCCTGCCACATTCGATGCAGGGTGTGGCCCAGCCGCCCGGAGGGCTTTGCGCGATGGTTCATCATATCTCCTCCTGTTTCGTAACCGGTTTCTCAACCTGAATCCATTATATTCCAGGGCATTTCTCTTTTCAAGCTGTAATATTGCCTTAAAATTACCGTCATTATTTGGTGAAACTGCACATAGGTTTAGAAGGTATCACCAGGATAAAAAGAAATCGGTTGCGCAGTTGAGAGAAAAAATGTCATTGCGAGCCAGTCCGCAGACTGGTGTGGCAATCCCCCGTACTTTTATACAGGTACGTTAACCGGGGGATTGCCACGGCGGCGTGTACACCGCCTCGCAATGACAAACGGATCTTTACTTATACTCCGCGTCCCAGGTTCTGGGGCGGGTGGTGTTGCGCAGGACCAGATGCGGTTCGATCACCGTATGGGGAAGGATCGCCTTTTCTCCCTCGATGATCTTCAGCAGGTGGGTGGCCACGTACCGGGCCATGTCATAGTGGGGCTTGGATATGGTGGAAAGCTGAGGGTCGAATACGCTGGCCAGCTCGATGTCGTCATAGCCGATGACCTCAATGTCCTCCGGCACCCGAATGCCCCGCTCCCGGAGCCGGGAGACCACACCGATGGCCACCAGGTCGCTGCCGGTCATAATGGCATCGAAGGAGATCTTCCCGTCCAGCAGCCGGTCCGCCACACTGCGGCCGAATTCGATGGTATAGTCCCCGTCCAGCAGCAGTCTTTCATCCACGGGGATCCCGGCGGCCAGATGGGCCTGCCGGTAGCCCTTCATCCGCTGGATCCCGCCGGAAACCTGAAAGTTGCCTTCCGCGTAGGCGATTTTCCTGTGTCCGCCCCGGACCAGGTACTCCACGGACTTTTCCGCTCCCTTTACGTTGTCGCCGGTGATGCTTACGTCGCTGAGGGCCATGTCAAAGGACCGGCCCAGCAGGCCGATGGGGATGCGGTACTTCCGGAACTCCGTCAGAAATTTTTTGTTGGAGGTGCCGGAGCACAGAATAATGCCGTCCACCCGCTTGTCCACCAGGTTCAGAAGCTGCTTGGCCTCCTTGGCGGGGTCGTAGTCGGAATTGCCCACGATGACGGAGTAGCCCTTGGAATCCATGTAGTCCATGACCCCCCGGATGACCTTGGGATAGAAAAAGTTGGACACATCCGGCACAATGAGGCCGATCATGCCGGACCGGGCGGTAGCCACACTCCGGGCCAGGGCGTTGGGCCGGTAGTTCAGCTTCTCAATGGTTTTTAAAACCTGCTGCCGGGTCTTCTCGCTGACTCCGTTGGGACTGTTGTTGATCACTCTGGATACGGTTGCCTTGGAGACGTGACAGATCTCGGCAACTTCCGCAATGCTGTACTTTCTGTTTTCCATCTCAGGGGCCTCCTTTGTCTTCTTTTTTATATTAGCAAAGAGGGAATCAAAGCGCAATAGGGAAACGAAAAAAATTTCTCTGTGCCCCTTGCAATTCGACGGAAAGCCTGTATAATGAGAGTAACCGGTTACGTAAATTCAGTGACCGAAACACAGAAACAATCGATCTTGCCGAAAAGGAGTATAGTATGGTCAAGGATTATTTGGAGAAGGTGTATTCCGGTTTTCTGGGGATGAACGTGGGCATTCGCCTGGGAGCCCCTGTGGAGCCCACCATCTGGACCTACCAGCGGATCCTGGATACCTACGGGGACATCCACGACTACGTAAAGGAATTCAAAAATTTCGCCGCCGACGATGACGCCAACGGTCCCGTTTTCTTCCTCCGGGCCCTGCTGGATGACGCGGTAGACCGTCCTCTGGAGCCTCAGGACGTGGCCCGGGCCTGGCTGAACTACGCCCGGGAGGGCGTGGGTATGTTCTGGTGGGGCGGCTACGGCATCAGCACAGAGCACACCGCCTATCTGAACCTGAAAAGCGGCATTCCCGCCCCCCAGTCCGGCTCCATCCGCCAGAACGGCAAGACCATGGCAGAGCAGATCGGCGGCCAGATCTTCATCGATACCTGGGGCCTGGTGAATCCCGGCGCGCCCCAGCGGGCGGCGGACTACGGCCAGACTGCCGCCAGCGTATCCCACGACGGCAACGGCGTCTACGGTGCCCGGTTCATGTGCGCCGCCATTGCCAAGGCCTTTGAGACCAGCGACATTGACGAGATCGTAGACGCGGGGCTTCGGGAGCTGCCGGAGGTCTGCACCTACCGCAGCGTCATGGAGGCCGTCCGGGCCTTCCACAAGGCCCACCCGGAAAACTGGAGAGACTGCATGGAGCTGCTGTTCCGGGACTGGGGCTACGACAAATACCCCGGAGTCTGCCACATCATCCCCAACGCCGGTGTGTGCATGATGGCCCTGCTCTACGGCGAAGGCCAATTCGACCGCACCGTGGAAATCGCCACCATGGCGGGCTGGGATACGGACTGCAATGCCGGAAACGTGGGCACCATCCTGGGTGTTGCCACAGGCATCGCCGGTATTCCCCGGAAATATCTGGACCCCATCAACGACGCCATTGTCTGCTCCGGCATTTCCGGCTACCTGAACATTCTGGATATCCCCTCCTTCTGCCGGGAGACGGCCCTTTTGGGCTACCGCATTGCCGGGGAAGAGGCTCCCCAGGACCTGAAAAAGGCCTACCGCCCGGGAGAGGTCTACTTCGATTTTGAGCTTCCGGGCAGCACCCACAATATCCGCCTGTCGGATCCTTTCCGCTGCCGGGCCCGGCACAGCACCAAGCACGCCTACGCCGGCACCGGCTCCCTGGAGATCCTCATGGACCGGATGAGCCGTGGGGAGAGCTGCAAGGTCTACTATAAGCCCTTCTACACCCGCCAGGATTTCTCCGACGAGCGCTACAGCCCGGTGTTCAGCGCCACTGCCTATCCGGGACAGACCGTCTCTATGAAGCTGTACCTGGACCAGTGGAACGGCAACGAAACCCCGGGAGCCGCCCCCTATGTCCGGACCTGCAGCGACCGGAAGGAGCACCTGCAGGGCTACGTAAAGCTCATTCAGGGCCAGTGGGTGGACATCACCTTCACCATCCCCGATACCCAGGGAGATATGGTAGACGAGGTGGGTATTGTGCTGGAATCCTATTCTCCCGCTTCCATGAAAACCTTGGGTATGGTTTACCTGGATGAATTCTCCATTACCGGCAAGAGCGCCTATTCCATCGCCATGGCCAAGCAGAGAAAGAGCTTTGCCTCCATTACCCCCTTCTCCACAGATCACGGAGCCTGGAGCCTGGAGGACGGCAAGCTGAAGCTCATGCGCATGAACGACGCCTTCGCCTACACCGGCAATTATTACGCAAAGGATTACCTATTTTCCACCACCGTCACCCCGGAAAACGGCCAGTCTCACCTGCTCATCGCCCGGGCTCAGGGTGCCCAGCGGGGCTATGCCGCAGGCTTCGGCAATGAGGGTCAGGTGGTGATCCTGAAAAACGACTTCGGCTTTACCACCCTGGCAGAGGTCCCCTTCGATTGGCAGCTGGACCGGGAATATACCCTGGAGCTGCGAGTCCTGGGGGACAAGCTGACCCTCAGCGTAGACGGTCACCCCATCCTGGAGGCCCGGGACGGTACCTTTGACCACGGTATGTTCGGCTGCGGCTCCCTGGCAATGGGCCGCACCGCCTTCGGCGATTTTGCCTATCAAGAAATCTGACCAAAATAAACACCACATCCATCCATCAGATTATCCAATGGATGGGTGTGGTGTTTTGGGCTTCAGAAGCCCAGAAAGAGGCCCCATGCGTATTCGTTGGCAGAGTACGCAGGCGGGAACTGGCTGGTGAGGAAACGGGGATTACGCGTTTTTCTTCGCTTCTTCAAAATCCTGCCACAACGCATTGATCGAGCCGTCGCAGCTGATCAAATCATAAGCGGTACCGGCAAGGATTTCCGCGCCGATCAGGACAGCATTATGTGCCTGCGGGCTTTTTCCAGCGTCCACAAACTCCTGAGAGTGGCTGGCAGTTCCTTTGGGGACAAACTGCACCCGGATGCAGCTGCCGGGGATGTGATTGGTGATGTTGCCGAAGTCCGTGCTGCCTGTCTTCTTTCGGGGAGGCGCAATGCCGGGGGCTTCGTAGAAGGCGGCGTTTTTCATAATGATCTCATTGAGGACACGGCAAGGCACCTTGTTGTCGATGTCCTTGTCCTTCTTAATCTCATAGGACACGTCTGCCATCAGAGCCGCGCCCTGAACGATCTGCTCAAAACGTCGGCAGACATCGTTCAGCACCTCTCTGGAATAGCTGCGCAGGGTGAAGGTTCCCACCGCACGGTCCGGAACCACGTTGGCAGGGCCTGGCAGCTCCGCTACAGTATAGTGCATTCTGGTGTCCTCCCGGACGTGCTCCCGCAGGAATTCAACAGCTTGGAAGCTAAGCAGCAGGGCATCCAGCGCACTGCGTCCCTGCTCGGGAGCCAGAGCGGCGTGGGCACCCTTACCATGGAAGGTAACGGTGTAGTTGGACAGCGCAAGGCTCTTTTCATCTACGCAGGTATCAGGGCCGCCGTGCATCATCAGGGCCACATCAATATCCCGGAAGTAGCCGTCCTCCCACAGGGTGATCTTGGCTCCCCGGGTTTCCTCGGCGGGAGTGCCATAGACCACCAGCTCAAAGGGTTCCTGAATGCCCGCGTTTTTCAGCGCCACAGCGGCACCACAGATGCTTGGCCCCTGCATCTGGTGGCCGCAGCCGTGACCCAGCTGTTTCAGGGCGTCGTATTCGCACAGCAGGCCAATCCGGGGGCCGCCCTCGCCATTGCGCCAGACAGCGCGGAAGGCAGTGGGCCAGCCGATCAGTCCCCGCTCTACCTGAAAGCCATTGCGTTCCAGATAGTCCTCCAGCAGATTGGAAGCAAATATTTCTTCCCCGTCATATTCCGGCTTGTCGAAGATACTGTCGGACGCTTTCAGCAGTTCCTCAGACTGTTCCAAAATCAATTGCTTCAATTTATTCTTCATGGCTTTTTCCCTCTTACATAGGGCCGTACTGGATCAGCTGAGCAATGACCACCAGCACAGCGCCAACGCCCAGCCAGATGGCGAACATCTTCCACATGAATCGAATCCAGCGGTCATAGGGCACGTTGGCGGCACCCAAAATGCCCATCAGGGCGGTGGAGGTGGGCAGGATGTAGTTGCAGAAGCCATCGCCGAAGTTGAAGCTCAGGATACAGGTCTGACGGGTAACCCCCAGCAGATCGGACAGAGGGATCATAATGGGCATAACGGCGGCAGCCTGGCCGGAGCCGGAGGTCAGCACCACGTTGATCAGCGTATTGGCGATCAGCATACCCACACCCAGCAGAGCGGCGGGCAGGCCGGTCAGCATGACTGCCATGGAATGTACGATGGTGTCGGTGATCACGCCGGCGCTGAGCACACTGCCAATAGCACGGGCGAACATGATGATGAAGGCGGCGGAGAGCATCTTTTTGGTGCCGTTCATAAACTCAGCACAGATTTTATTGGCATCAAAGCCTGCGATCAGGCCCACGATGACGGCGAGAACCAGGAACACAGCGCTCTGCTCAGCAAAGTCCCAGTCAAGATTGATACAGCCATAGACAATGACCACGAGAGCAATAACCAGAGCAATAATGCTCAGAACCTTCCGGGTATCCAGTGTGCCGAATTCCTCCAGGCTGGCGTTCTTGAACTCACTGTTTTTGTCCAGGTCGTACATGGGGCTCAGTTCGGGGTTCTTCTGGATCTTCTTGGCGTAGCGTACCAGCCACAGGCAGGTGACCACATAGAATACGACAAAGCAAACCCAGCGATAGCCGATGCCGGAATAATTAGGAAGCTCAGCGATCTTCTGCGCAACCAGCGTGGTGCTCACATTCAGGGTGCCGGTAGAGAAACCGATGGCACCGCCCAGCAGGATGATGCCTACACCAACGATGGAGTCAAGTCCAAGACTCATAGCCAGCATGACCGTAATCGGTGCAAACCCGATGAAGGTGTTGACCGCCTGTGTGGTGCAGATCAGAGCGAAGACCAGCATCAGCAGAGGGATGAAAACCTCAACCCGATTGCTGAATCTCCGAACAATGGTAGCCACCAGCGCCTGCAGGGCACCGGAGGCGGTGAGCATATGGATGGCAGCGCCGCTGAGGAGGATCAGCATAATGAGGTCGGCATTGGCGGAGAATGCCTTGATAATCAGACTGGGTACATCCAGCAGGCTGACATGGACGTTCTCCACATAGGAGAAGGCAGACGCATCAACAACCTTCTTGCCGGACACAGGATCTTCCACACGGGCGTACTCGCCGCTGGGAATGACCCATGTCAGAACAACAGCAAACAGGATGATGACCAGTAGGATGACAAAGGTGTGGGGCATGGTGAAGCCCTTTTTCTTTGCCAGCAGGGGGGATTTCTGTGACATGATTTCCAGCTCCTTTTTATTTTTTAGGCCGAAGCTTCTGCGGCCTGTGTTCATGCAAAGTATATAAAATCCCTGAGGAGAAAGCAATTCATTTTTTCTTACGGATTTCCTTAAGGGAAATTAATAATTCGCTCTTTTTTGTGCAAAGGGCTTTCCTTTCCTGGATTTCTGTGGTAAACTGAGGAAAACATTCAACTGAGGAGGACTGGGCATGAACCTCAAGGAGCAAATCTACATCTGTACCCTTGCCCGCTGCGGAACCATAACCAAGGCCGCAGATGAGCTGTTTCTCACGGCTCCAGCGCTCAGTATGTTCCTGAGCACGCTGGAAAAGAATCTGGGCACTCGCCTGTTCCAGCGGACGGGGAAAAGTCTCCAGTTAACACCTATCGGCAGGGAATACGTCCGCTATGCTGAGCAGATGATCCAGCTGAAGGAGCAGTTCGACCGAATTCTTGCCCAGGAGATCGGAATGCAGAAGCACACCGTCCGCATCGGTGTCCAGCAGCGCCGGGCAATCTCAGCGGCACCGTGGCTGATAGGCCGGCTGACAGAGGAATTTCCCAATCTTAACGTTGTTGTGAAGGATGGCACCTACGCCGAGCTGAATAAGCTGCTGGAGCAGCATCAGGTGGACTATATTCTTTACAGTATGGATGACACCGTGCCCAATACGGAAGCGGTGCTTCTGAAGGAAGAGCCGATTCTGGTAGCGCTGCCAAAGAAGCATCCCTGCTGCGCACTGGCAAAACAAGTCCCGGGGCTCCCTTTCCCCACACTGGATATTTCCTGCCTGAACGGCCAGTCCTTTATTCTACCCCAGCCCCACCAAAGCCTGCGGATTGCTCTTCAAAAAATATTTGAAAAAAATCGGATCTATCCTGTGCGCATCACGGAGATCAGCCATTTCGCTGTAATTATGCGGATGGTGTCTCAGGGTGTGGGCATCGGCTTCAACCGGGAGGGATATCTGGAGGATCTGCCTGCCCCGGAGGGGGTTCAATACTGCTATCTGGGAGATCCCCCGGAGTGTTCGCCGCTGGTGCTGTTGTATCCCAAGCGGAAGAAATACGGTCCTTATCATGACAGGCTGATTGAGATCGTGCAGGAACACCTTTCCGAAGAGAAATAGCACGCCATTAAGGGGAACTTAATGCCGGCCTTTTATTTTTTTTACTTGCCTTTCACAGCAAATTTTGTATAATATTGGTGAATATATGAATATTTCAAAGCTGTGAAAGGACGGATTTTTCAATGAGTTGGAGCAGAAGACACAGCGTTCTTATGGACTGGCTGTATGATGTCGTGGGCGCGATGCTTCACGCGGTGGGCGTATGGTGCTTTATTGAGCCATGTAAAATTGCACCCGGCGGTGCTTCCGGCATTGCGCTTCTTATCAACCATCTTTCCGGACTTCCAGTCGGCACCCTGACATTGCTGATCAATGTCCCGCTGCTGATTGCTTCCTATTTTTTGCTGAACAGGAAGATGACCTGGCGCACCATTCGAACAGTGGTCTGGATCACGATCTGTCTGGACTATATTGCCGCGCCGCTGCTGCCGCAATATGTGGGAGATCGGCTGATAAGCTCCGCGGTGGGCGGTATTCTGGTGGGTGCGGGTCTGGCTCTGTTCTTTGCCCGGGGTTCCACCAGCGGCGGCGGTGATATTCTGGCGAAGCTTCTGCAAAAGGCCTTTCCGTGGATGCAGACCGGCTACGCCATCATGCTCATCGATCTGGTGATCATCAGCCTGTCCATTCCCGTATTCGGCGGATTGGAGGACGCGCTGTACGGCATCATTTCCATGATGTGTACTACGCAGACCATCGATGCCATTCTCTACGGTATGAACAAGGGCACCATGGTCATGGTCTCCTCCGGAAAAAATCAACAGATCGCTGACGATATTATGTCTCAGCTTGGCCGGGGAACCACCTTCTTCAAGAGTGTCGGCGGCTACAGCCGGAAGGACACGGAGATGCTCATGTGCGTCGTTGACCGCAAGCAGTTCTATGCCGTAAAAAACATCATCGATAAATGGGATCGGTCAGCTTTCGTTATTGCCTCCGAAACCAAGGAAGTCTACGGCGAGGGATTCCTGAACGATCCACGGTATGCGCAGGACAATTCCTGATTGTCCGCCGTGCACAGAAAACACAACGAGGCTACCTTTTCGTGGGACAGCCCCGTTTTTTCATGCAAAAAGAGGAGAAGGATCTCTCCCTCTCCTCTTTTTGATTTATTTACTCCGCAGGATAAAAGGCATCCTTGCCCAGGCCGCAGGTGGGGCAGACCCAATCTTCGGGGACGTCCTCCCAGGCTGTGCCGGGGGCTACACCGTTTTCGGGATCGCCCAGGGCGGGGTCATAGACATAGCCGCAGGGGCACTCGTATTTCATAAGGAAGCCTCCTAATTACTTGAAGTACCGCTCCAGCAGGCCCTTCAGAGCGCGGCCGTGACGGGCCTCGTCCTTGGCCATTTCGTGGACGGTGTCGTGGATGGCATCCAGGCCGTTCTTCTTGGCGCAGGCGGCCAGGTCAAACTTGCCCTGAGTTGCGCCGAACTCGCAGTCCACACGCCATGCCAGGTTCTTCTTGGTGGAGGCGGTCATGTTGGGCTCCAGAGTGGTGCCCAGCATTTCGGCGAACTTAGCGGCGTGCTCAGCCTCTTCGTAGGCGGCCTTCTCCCAGTACAGGCCGATTTCGGGATAGCCCTCGCGATGAGCCACACGGGCCATGCACAGGTACATACCGACCTCGCTGCACTCGCCGGTGAAGTTGGCCTTCAGCTGCTCCAGGATATAAGCCTTGTCTTCGTCGGAAATGTCGGGGTTGTTGGCAACGGTCTTCTCGTAGATGCCCAGCTCATGCTCGGCAGCCAGCTTGTTCTCTTCCATGACCTTGAACTTGGAGCCGGGGACCTTGCAGACGGGGCACACGAAACCCTCGGGCATGGTTTCCGCTTCCAGAACATAACCGCAAACAGGGCAAACAAACTTCTTCATAATAAAACTCCTCCGTAATTTAAAATTTGAATTTTTTGAATCTCAAGCCTGGGGCTTCTTGCCATAGCCCCGGGCGGGATCGCTTAGGATGATTTTGCCTGGCTTGCCTCCAGGCAGTCCCGGCACAGGCCGGTAAGGGTAAGCTGGGTAGAATCTACCCGGCAGCCCAGGCTTCGCTCAAAGCCGGAGTAATCCGGCTGCTCCACCTGGAACAGGTCCTGCACCGCGCCGCAGCCGGTACAGATGAAATGCACATGGGGCTCTGTATTGCCGTCGAATCGCTCGATCCCATCCACCGTGCCCACGCTTACCGCCAGGCCCTGGCTCTTGAAGAGGGCCAGATTCCGGTAGACCGTGGCCAGTGAAATGTCCGGGTGCTCCTTCTGCAGCAGCTGATACAGCGCCTCGGCGCTGGGGTGGGATGTGGTAGAGCGAAGGCAGTGCAGGATGGCATTTCGTTTGCGAAAGGTTTTCGATGTCTCCATGCGGATCTCCTTACGTTCTTGATTTGTGATTGATTATCATTTACGGGGATATCATAGCACGAAGACTGACCTTTGTCAAGAAGAAAATGAGAATTATTTTTATTTTCTTTTTTGGAGGGGAAATTACATCTCCGGCTGCGTCTTTCTCGGAGGCATGCCCCGGTCCCCGTCACGGATGACGAACAGGAAAATAGGCCGCAGGAATTTAAAGAAGATGCTGAGCACCAGGTAAACGGTGGCATTCTGAGGGTCGCAGGAGGCGTAGATATCATAGAGGGCCATAAAGCCCAGGATGGTCCTGGCCAGAGCCACACCGCCGGCCAGCAGAGCCACGATCACCATGGTGATGATGGCCGGGGCCCAGGCATCGGAGGCAACGCACCAGAACACCGTGCCGACCAGGCCTCCGGTCAGGGCCAGGGTCACCCCCTCCAGTACCGGCAGGACCACCCGCTTGTGCTTTACCTGACCCAGGGTCAGGTAGCGGTACTGGTCGGAAAGAGAACCCATGAGCCACAGATTCGCCACCGGGATCCAGGCCAGCCAGGGGCAGTGGAGCCCCCGGCGCTGGGCGATGGTGTAAAGGCTCAGGGCCGTAAAGACATAGATGGCCAGGCTCACCAGGGGCACTACCCCGCCGGCAAGAACATCGGCGATGAGGTACAGGACCCGGCTGGGATTGTAATAGTTTGAGAAACCAAAATACATAGATGTCACCTTTCTCTGTAAAGCAGCCCCCGCCCTCTGTGCTTTCCGAGGGTAACCCCCAGGGCCGGGTGTGGAGGGGGCCCCTCCAGGTAAAAACCGGACCCGGTTCTGTGGGAGGGCTGTCCCCCCTCATCCGTCAGGGCTTCGCCCTGCCACCTTCCCCGGAGGGGAAGGCTTTGAGGCGCTTACTTGACCAGCTTGCAGACCAGCTCGGTGTAGGCATAGGGGTCCTCAATGGGCAGCTGGGCCATGAGCTGGGCCTGGCAGCACAGGAGCTGAGCGTAATCCTTGGCCTTGACGGGGTCAGCGGTCATGAGCTCCACCAGCTGCTTCACCGTCTCATGCTCCGGGTTCAGCTCCAGCACACGGGACACGGGGTAGGCAAACTCCGGGTTCACCCGCTTCATATATTTCTCCATCTCGAAGCTCATACCGGCCTCGGGAACCATGGCGGCAGGATAAGCGCCCAGGTTCTTAGAAAGCTTGACTTCCTTCACCTGGTCACCCAGGGACTCCTTCACAAAGGTCAGGAACCCCTTCTTCTCCTCGGCTTCCGCCTCGGCGGCCTTCTTCTCCTCCTCGGACTGGAGACCCAGGTCGTCTGTGGAGACGTTGCAGAAGCTCTTCTCCTGGTAGGTCATCAGGGTCTGGGGCACAAACTCGTCCACATCCTCGGTAAAGAGCAGGGTGTCATAGCCCTTGCCGTCCAGCATGCTCACCTGGGGCAGCTTTGCCAGCAGCTCCTTATTCTCGCCGGGGGCAAAGTAGATCTTCTCCTGGCCCTCAGGCATGGCATCTACATACTCCTTCAGGGAGATCAGCTTGTTCTGCTTATGGCTGTAGAACAGCAGCAGATCCTGGCAGCTGTCCTTGTGAGCGCCGTAGTCGGACACCGCGCCGTACTTCAGCTGGCGGCCAAAGGCGGCATAGAATTCCTCATACTTGGCCCGGTCGGTATCCATCAGGCTCTTCAGCTCGCTCTTGATCTTCTTCTCAATGTTCCGGGCAATGATGGTCAGCTGACGGTTATGCTGCAGCATCTCCCGGCTGATATTCAGGGACAGATCCTGGCTGTCTACCACGCCCCGGACGAAGCGGAAATGCTCCGGCACCAGGTCCTCGCAGGAGTCCATGATCATCACACCGCTGGAATAGAGCTGCAGGCCCCGCTTATAGTCTTTGGTGTAGAAGTCGTAAGGAGCCTTGCCGGGGATATACAGCAGCGCCTTGAAGGACACCTGGCCCTCGGCGCTGAAATGGATCACCCGCAGAGGCTTATTGTAGTCGTAGAACTTATCCCGGTAGAAGGCGTCATACTCCTCCTCGGTGACATCCTTCTTGTTCTTCTGCCAGATAGGCACCATGGAGTTCAGGGTCACCACTTCGGTATAGGATTCATACTCAGGCTTGTCCTCGGGGGAATCCTCCTTCTTCCGGGACTTCTCCACCTCCATGCGGATGGGGTAGCGGATGTAGTCGGAATACTTGGTGACCAGATTCCGGATCTCATACTCCTCCAGATACTGGCCGTAGCTGTCCTCCTCGGTATCGGCCTTCAGGACCATGATCACGTCGGTGCCGGGGGTCTCCCGCTCCGCTTCCTCGATGGTATAGCCGTCGGTGCCGTTGGACACCCATTGATAGGCCTTGTCGGCACCGTACTTCCTGGAGATCACGGTGACTTCGCTGGCCACCATAAAGGCGGAGTAGAAGCCTACGCCGAACTGGCCGATGATGTCGATATTCTCGTCCTTTTTCTCCATGGCCTGCTTGAAGCCCAGGGAGCCGGACTTGGCGATGGTGCCCAGGTTCTCCTCCATCTCCTCCTTCGACATACCGATGCCGTTATCGGAGACGGTCAGGGTCCGGTTCTCCTTGTCCCGGGTAATGGTGATGGCGAACTGATCCCGGGTCAGCCCCACCTTGTCGTCCGTCAGGGCCGTATAAGCCAGCTTGTCGATGGCATCGGAGGCATTGGAGATGATTTCCCGCAGGAAAATCTCCCGGTGGGTATAGATAGAATTGATCATCAGGTCCAGCAGCCGCTGGGATTCCGCTTTAAACTGTTTCTTTTCCATAAGTCATATCTTCCTTTCCGGAATGCATATTAGCACTCGAATCATATGAGTGCTAATATTATAGCGCACTTCCGAAAAAAAGCAAGGGGCAGAAAAAAAGTTCTTTCTTTATTTACAATTTTGTGGTAACATTAAAATGTATAGGTATGCGGTAACAGCATTGTCATTGCGAACCAGTCCGCAGACTGGTGTGGCAATCCCCCGGTTTTTCCGAGAATCTGAGGAGATTGCCACGGCAGTGTGTGCACTGCCTCGCAATGACAGCGATATCCTTTGGCCGCACCAAATTTCGAGGGACAACTGAGTTAAGGAGATTATGGAATGATCACAGTCAGCAATTTAGGAATGCAGTTCGGCGGCCAGTGGCTGTTTCAGCATGTAGATCTGCAATTCTTGCCCGGCAACTGCTATGGCATCATCGGTGCCAATGGCGCAGGCAAGTCCACCTTCCTGCGGATCCTCACCGGGGACCTGGACTCTACCACCGGCTCTGTGGAGATCGACCCCACCAAGCGGGTCTCCGTGCTGAAGCAGAACCAGAACGCCTACGATGACTTCACCGTTATGGATACCGTCATCATGGGCAACAAGCATCTTTACGATGTGATGAAGGAAAAGGATGCCATTTACGAAAAGCCGGACTTCACCGATGTTTTACAAGTTCATGGAGCCATTGAGTTACAGTGACCTTTACTGCACAGGCTTACCCAGATATTCCTGGATTGAGGAAGTAACCGACGAAACACTCTATACGCGTCTGCTTCAGCTGCCAGACCAGGATAAGGAACTTTTAACTCTGCTGGCAATTGATGGATACTCTCAGGTAGAAGTCGGTGTGATTCTTGGGAAATGTAAGACTGCTATATGCCGAAAAATTAAAAGACTGGGAAAATTCCTGTTTCCTGATACAGACTATAAGTATGCGAATCGTAAAAGAATCGAGGGAAACAGGCATGCGTAAAGAAAACACAGTTATTCATTCTCAAGACGACCTCCCACTGATTTTAGGGGCATCGGATGTTGCCAATATCCTGGGGATTTCCCGTGCGAAAGCCTATCAGCTTTTCCATAGACTGGACTTTCCCACACTGAAACTGGACAAGCGTCTGCTGGTTCGACGGGAGCTATTTTTCCAGTGGCTGGACAAGCAAACCCAGGTGGAGGGATACGGTGGATAGAATTGCATTG
>OIZO01000556.1_pt1 | contig 24295 bp, 14 predicted proteins | sample 1588551 | NCBI WGS metagenome assembly OIZO01 (sample SAMN03283271) | human gut metagenome | biome: human-associated habitat; material: feces | host: Homo sapiens | place: Peru | collected 2012 | reverse complement strand
TCGAAGAAAAAGCAAATAAAACAATAGAAGAATTTAAAACATCACAAGAAGAAAAACAAAATGCATTCGAAGAAAAAGCAAATAAAACAATAGAAGAATTTAAAACATCACAAGAAGAAAAGCAAAATGCATTCGAAGAAACAGCAAATAAAACAATAGAAGACTTTAAAACATCACAAGGAGAAAAACAAAATGCATTCGAAGAAAAAGCAAAAAAAACAATAGAAGAATTTAAAACATCACAAGAAGAAAAGCAAAAAGTATTTGAAGAAAGCATAAAAAAAGAAGAAGAAGAGTATATAAATACTTTAAAACAGATGGTAGAAGATACTACGAGTCATGTTGACACAAAAGTAGACAAGTTAGAAGAAGATGTAAAACAAAATAAGAATGAATATAAGAATAGATTAGAAGAACAAAAATATTATTATAACTCAGTAAATGAAGAATTAGTTAAACAAATAAATTTATTAGAAGATAATATTGCTGTAGTAAATCAAAAAGTAGAAAAAGAATTTCAAGAAGCTATGGCAAAGCATAAAGAAGAAAATGAACAAACTATAGAAGTATTCAAACAACAAACAAATAAGGAAATTAATACAATAAAGCAAGAGGCAAGTAAAAATATAAAATTATTTGCGCAAGGATCAAGCAAAAATATAGAAGGGCTAAAACAAGAAATAAGTGAAAGTATAAAAAAATACGAACAAGAATTAAATTTAATTAAACAAGAGCCAATTAAAAATATAGAAAATTATAAGCAAGAGGCAAGTAAAGAACTAGAACTAGTTAAACGACAATCAAGTAAAGAAATTGAGTTAGTTAAGCAACAATCAAGCAAAGATATTGAGTTAGTTAAGCAGCAATCAAGCAAAGATATAGAATTAATTAAACAACAATCAAATAAAAATATTGAAGCAACAAATAAAGTATTAACTAATTTAAAAATTCAAATAGATAAAAAAATGCAACAATTGCAAAATCAAAATATAAAATTAAAAGAAACAATGCAAGTTAATTTAGTAAAAATGCAAGAAAAAAGCAAAAAACAAGAAGAAACAATTCAAGAATTGGTACTAGAAAATAGAAAATTAAAAGAAATGCTAGAAAGTATGAATTCTGAAAATCAATTTACAACAGCTATGCTTGAAGCACAGATGGACAAGTTGTTAGAAAAAAAATTACAGGCTTTAAAGAAAGTGCAACAAACAAATGTAGTAAAACCTACAAAAACTAAAGAAATAGAAGTAAAACCACAACATGCCAATATAAATACAAAGACAGCAACTACTCAAAAGCAAGTTGAACAGCCAAGGAAAACAGAAAAAGTAGTAAAGAAAGAAATCATACAAAAACAAATAAAAAATGAAATAGACCCAATGCTAGTTAAAAGAAAGAAAGGAACAACACAATTATTAGGTCTTTTTAACACAGAAGATGACGTATATTAAAAACTTAGGGGGCTTAATTTATAAAAATGGATGGGGCATTAAAAACATTAAAAGAAGTATTTAAAGACTTTTATTCAAATAATAAAGATTTACTTAGTTCTACTGTAAAAAGTGTAAATTTGTTTAAAAAAACAAACACACTTGAGGTAGAACTTAAAGTAAATACTCAAATAAAAATAAAGGATGTATATAATTTTGAAAAATACTTAGAAACACGCTTTGGTATAAAAGAAGCGTGTATTAAGCTTGTTTATGAAGAAAATAACGAAAAAAATGAAGAAGGTGTTTGCGAGACAAATACTCAAAAAGAAAATATTTCAGAAGAATGGTTAGATATAATAGAATATATGGCTATAAGACATCCTATGACAAAAGCAATTTTGAATAATAGCAATATAACAATTGATCAAAACCAAGCAAATGTAATGCTTTCAATGAAAGGAAGGGAATTTTTAACTGCAAAAAAAATAGATGAAACATTATCAAATTTGTTATTTAATATTTATGGTAAAAAATTAAAAGTAAACTTTATAGAAAATATATCAGAAGAACAAATAAGAATGCAACAAGAATATGCGAAAAAACAAGAAGAAGAGCTTATAAAACATATGCAAGAAGAAATAAAACATGTAGAAGAAAATAGCCAAGAGCAAAATAAGCCATCAAAAGAAAATGTAGAACATACAGAAGTAGCAGGAGAGGAATTCTTTGGAGGAGATGTACCCGTTCCAGATGAAGCATATCTTTCAGAATTAGAAGAAATGGAAGAAGAAAACAATATAATACTAGGAACTGCCTCAAAAGCAAAAGAATGCAAAGTAAAAATAAAAGATATAGAAGCAAGTAATAAAAGAATAACAATAGAGGGAAGAGTCGTAGAATGCACAGCAAGAGAAACTAAAACAGGTAAAGGAATGCTTATATATGACATATATGATGGAACAGGAATAATTACTTGTAAGTCATTTACTAAAAATATTGAAGAAGGAAACGAAGTAGCAAATAAAATAAAGAATGCAAGTGGAATAAGAACAATAGGAAAAGCAGGACTAGATTCATTTGCAGGTGATGTTACAATTATGGCAAATACAATATTAGAAGTAAATGGAGAAGATTTTCCAAAACTTCCTACAGATGATGAAGATTCACCATTAATTTTAGGAATGCACCCAGAAATTAAAGAACCACTAGTAAAAATACAAGATTTAGGTGTAGAATCTGGAAATGTAGCTATAGATGGTGAAGTTATATCTATGGAAGACAGAGAACTAAAAGGTGGAAAAATACTTTTAAGTATTGCTGTATATGACGGAACAAGCACTATTACATGTAAGGCATTTTTAACAAAAGAAAATAGCAAAAAAATAATGAGCAAAATAAAAGAAGCAAAAGGAATAAGACTTGCGGGAAAAGCAGGAATGGATACTTTTGCAAACGAACTAACAGTAATGGCAAATACAATAGTTCAAAGTAATGGAATAAAAAGAGAAACAAGAATGGACAACTCTGAAGTAAAAAGAGTTGAACTTCATATGCATACTCAAATGAGTCAAATGGATGCTGTAACTCCTGTTACAGATCTTATAAAAAGAGCAATGAAGTGGGGCATGAAATCAATTGCAATTACTGACCACGGAGTTGTACAAGCTTTTCCAGATGCACACAAAATGTTAGGCTATGACAATCCAGATATGAAAGTTATATATGGTGTAGAAGCATATTTAGTACCAGATAAATCAAATGTAGTATCATTTTCTAAAAATCAAAACATAGAAGAATCTACATTTTGCGTATTAGACTTAGAAACAACAGGTCTTTCATTTAGAACAGAGAAAATCACAGAAATAGGAATTATGAAAGTTAAAAACGGAGAAGTAATAGATAGTTTTTCAACATTTGTAAACCCTGAAAAACCAATACCACCAAAAGTTGTAGAAGTAACAAATATTACAGATGATATGGTAAAAGATGCGCCAACAATAGATGAAATATTCCCTAAAATGTTAGAATTTATTGGAGAAGATAGCATATTAGTTGCACACAATGCAGACTTTGATATAGGTTTCTTAAAATATAATGCAAAACAATTAGGTTATACATTAGAAAATACATATTTAGATACATTAAGACTTGCAAAACTATTATTCCCAGAATTCAAAAGATACAAATTAGGAATGATAGCAGACAAATTAGGTATAGTTGTAGAAGTAGCACATAGAGCATTAGACGATGTAGATACAACTGTAAAAGTATTAAATGTAATGTTTGATATGCTTAAAGAAAAAGAAATATATACATTAGATGATATAGATAGAAAATTTGAGGTAGACTTTAAAAAATTACCAAGTTACCATGCAATTATTTTAGCAAAAGACTATGTAGGTCTAAAGAACTTATATAAATTAGTATCAATATCACATTTGCACTATTTCTATAAAAAACCACGTATATTAAAATCAATTTATAAAAAATATTCTGAAGGTTTAATACTAGGAAGTGCCTGTGAAGCAGGAGAATTGTATAGAGCAATTGTAGAAGGAAAAGACGAAGAAGAAATAGAGGAAATTGCAAAAGATTACGATTACTTAGAAATTCAACCTACAGGAAACAATATGTACATGGTAAGAAATGGTACACTTCCAGATGCAAAAGCAGTAGAAGACATAAATAGAAAAATTGTAAATTTAGGAGAAAAACTAGGAAAGCTTGTAGTTGCAACTTGTGACGTTCACTTTATGGACCCACAAGATGAAATATATAGAAGAATATTAATGGCTGGCCAAGGCTATGAAGATGCAGATGAACAAGCACCACTTTATTTAAGAACAACAGAAGAAATGCTTAAAGAATTTGAATATTTAGGACCAGATAAAGCCTATGAAGTTGTTGTTACAAACACAAATAAAGTATCAGATATGTGCGAAAGAATAAGTCCAATATCACCAGAAAAATGTCCACCACACATTGAAGGTTGTGAGCAAACAATAAAAGATATTGCATTTAGTAAAGCACATGAATTATATGGAGATCCACTTCCAGATATAGTACAAGAAAGACTAGACAAAGAGCTTAACTCAATTATAAAAAATGGATTCTCCGTTATGTATATAATTGCACAAAAGCTAGTATGGAAATCAAATGAAGATGGATATATAGTAGGTTCCAGAGGATCTGTTGGTTCATCATTTGTGGCCAACATGACAGGTATAACAGAAGTAAATTCACTTCCACCACATTATAGATGTCCAAATTGTAAATACTCAGACTTTACAGATTATGGCTATCAATGTGGATTTGACTTACCAGATAAAGATTGTCCAAAATGTGGAACAAAAATGGTAAAAGACGGAATAGATATACCATTTGAAACTTTCTTAGGCTTCAATGGAGATAAAGAGCCTGATATCGACTTAAACTTCTCAGGAGAATATCAAGCAAAAGCACATAGATATACAGAAGTAATATTTGGAAAAGGAACAACATTTAAGGCAGGTACTGTTGGTACAGTAGCAGATAAGACAGCATATGGATATGTTAAAAAATATTACGAAGAAAGAGGAATTCCAGTATCAAATGCAGAAGTAATAAGAGTATCAGCAGGATGTACAGGAATAAAAAGAACAACAGGACAACACCCAGGAGGAATTATAGTTGTACCAAAAGGTAGAGAAATATATGAATTTACGCCAGTACAACATCCGGCAGATGATCCTAATTCAGATATTATAACAACACACTTTGACTACCACTCAATAGATCAAAACTTGTTAAAACTAGATATACTAGGACATGACGATCCAACAGTAATACGTATGCTTTATGATTTAACAGGAATAGACCCAACAAAAGTACCATTAGATGATAAAGAAACAATGAGTATATTCAGTTCTACAGATGCATTAGGAGTAACGCCAGAGCAAATAAATAGTAAAGTAGGAAGTTATGGAATACCAGAGTTTGGAACAAAATTCGTAAGAGGAATGCTTGTAGATACAAAGCCTAAAACATTTGACGAATTAATTCGTATATCAGGTCTATCACATGGTACAGACGTGTGGCTTGGAAACGCACAAACATTGATAGATGAAGGAACAACAACACTACAAGACTCAATCTGTTGCCGTGACGATATTATGATTTACTTAATAAAGAAAGGTGTACCACCAAACCATGCATTTAAAATAATGGAAACAGTACGTAAAGGAAAAGCATTAAAAGATCCAGCAAAATGGGCAGAATATAAAGAATTAATGAAAGAACATGATGTACCAGATTGGTATATAAAATCATGCGAAAAAATAAAATACATGTTCCCAAAAGCCCATGCAGCAGCATATGTAACAAACGCATTTAGAATAGCATGGTTTAAAGTACATCAGCCGAAAGCATATTATACAGCATATTTTACAATTCGTGCAGACGAATTTGATAGTGAAATAATGTGTTATGGAAAAGATAGAGTAAAAAACAAAATGAAAGAAATAGATTTAGCAGGAAATAGTGCGACAACAAAAGATAAGAACATGTATGCTATTTTGGAATTAGTGCTAGAAATGTATGAAAGAGGAATAAAATTCTTGCCAATAGATTTATACAAATCTCATAGTACAAAATTTAGAATAGAAGAAGACGGAATACGTCCACCATTAAATAGTGTGCCAGGACTTGGAACAGTTGCAGCACAAGGAATAGAAGAAGCAAAAAAGGACGGAAAATTTATGTCAATAGACGATATGAAAATCCGTTCAAAAATAGGAAATTCAGTAGTAGACCTACTTAAAAAAATGGGTTGCCTAGAGGGAATGAGCCAAAGCAATCAAATGAGTCTATTTGGATAAAAGAACTACCCCAAAAGTATCGGATACTTTTGGGGTAAAATAAACGGAGAAAAAAATGAAAGAATATTTAAAGAACAAAGATTACACATTGCAATATATAGACAACTTTTTTAGAACATTTGCAAATAGTATATATGCAGTATTTACACCAGTAATATTATACAAATCAGGTGTAAATGTAACAATGATAATATTTATATATATGGTACAATTTTTAGTAATGGGGATCTTTAGTCCATTGTCAGGAACTTGTTTAAAGAAAATTGGAGCAGCAAATACAAAATTATTAAGTTACATATTAAAAACATTAAGCATGATATTAGTTTTAACAGTTGACACAAATATATATTATTATTTAGCTATAGCAATTGTGTATGGAATTAGTGGAGCAATAAATAATCCATTAAATACTTATATACCAAGTAAATTAGTAGAAGAAAATTTTAGAGGAAGATTTAACTCATTTATGTATATTTTAAGATGTTTTTCTAGTATAATAGGATACATTTTTGTTGGAGTATTTTTAACTAGAAATAATAACTTAGCAATAGCATTATCTGTATTCTTTTCATATATTATAGCATATATTGGATTAGCTCAAATAGACGAAAATAAGCTTAAGTATGAAATGAAAGAACCAATTAGGGAAAGTTATAAATATTTAGTAAAGAAACATGAGAATACAAGATTAAAACTAGTGGGTGGACTACGATCATGTATAATAATAGAGAGATTAATAGCAGTGCCTTTGTATTTATACATTACATTAATGGACCTAAAAACATTTACTTCACTTTATATAATATCGACGATAATTGAACTATTAAGTTTATTTATTGCTGGAAGAAAATTAGATAAAAATAAAATTAAAACATTTAATATAATTTCAATAATAAAAGGAATGGCTACTTCAATTTTTATATTAAGTAAAAATTTATATTTATTAATGGTAAATCAATCAGTATATAAGCTGGTTGATAATGTATATGATTCAGCATATTCAGCTCTATCACAAAGCAAAGTTGAAAAAGATAAAAAGAGTACAATATTACTTTCAATAATTCATGAAATGTGTTTATGCTTTTTTGAATTTATAGTTTTGCTAATATTACTAATTATAAGTATGTTTAATGTAGAAATAACATTTAAAGTAATGTTTGCAAGTTCAATAGTTGTGATAATGATAAATGCAATATTAATAAAAAGATGGAATTAAAAAACTAAACTAAATTCGAACACTAGGGACGGTCCTTTATACCCCAAAAGTACCAGGTATTTTTGGGGTATAAAGGACCGTCCCTAGTGTTCGCCTAACTTTTTTTACCAATTATATAAAATGACTTGACAGTTTACAATAATAAATATAAAATAGTAATGGAGACAAAATATATTCTAAAAATTAAAATATTATTAGAGTTATATATATTTATGTACATTGAAAATAAAATAGAAAGAGGTGTAAAATTATGGATATCATAATTTATATCGCCATTTTTCTAATCTCAGCTATTATTTTCACATTTGTAGGTTTTACAATTAGAAAAAAAATAGCAGAATCAAAAATGAAAAGCGCAGAAAACGAAGCTAAAAGAATTATAGAGTTAGCAAATAAAGAAGCAGAAAATAAGAAAAAAGAAGAAATCTTCAAAGCAAAAGAAGAAATCATGAACTCTAGAAAAGAATTAGATGAAGAGATTAGGGAAAGAAGAGGCGAAGTACAATTACAAGAAAAACGTTTAATTCAAAAAGAAGAAAACTTAGAAAACAGAATGAATCAATTAGAAAACAAAGAGAAAGAACTAATTACTAAAGTAGAAGAGAACAACAAGAAAAAGGAAGAACTAGAAGAATTATACAATAAACAAATATTAGAATTACAACGTGTGGCAGGATTATCTACTGAAGATGCTAAAAAACAATTGTTAAATGAGGTTGAAAAACAATTGACTATTGAAAAAGCAAACTTAATTAAAGATTTTGAACAAAAAACAAAGGAAACAGCAGATAAAACAGCAAAAAACATTATAGGATATGCTATTCAAAAATGTGCAGCAGATCATTCTCAAGAAACAACAGTATCAATAGTATCTCTTCCAAATGATGATATGAAAGGAAGAATTATTGGTAGAGAAGGAAGAAATATAAAAACATTGGAAACATTAACAGGAATAGATCTAATTATAGACGATACACCAGAAGCTGTTGTTATATCAGGATTTGATCCATTACGTAGAGAAGTAGCCAAAATAGCACTAGAAAAATTAATAGATGATGGAAGAATTCATCCAGCTAAAATAGAAGAAATGGTTGAAAAAGCTAAAGAAGAATTAGCACAAACTATTAAAGAAGAAGGCGAAAGAGCCGCTATGGAAGCTGGTGTTATAGGACTTCATCCAGATATTATTAACTTACTAGGAAAGTTAAAATATAGGACAAGTTATGGACAAAATGTATTAAACCACTCAGTAGAAGTTTCTAATTTAGCTAGAATAATGGCTGAAGAATTAGGATTAGATACTAAACTTGCAAGAAGAGCTGGTCTATTACATGATATAGGAAAAGCATTAGACCACGATATGGAAGGTACACACGTAGAACTAGGTGTAGAAGTACTTAAAAAATATAAAGAAAACGAAATGGTAATAAATGCTGTACAAGCTCACCATGGAGATGTGGAACCTTTAAGTGTAGAAGCTGTTTTAATACAAGCAGCAGATGCAATATCAGCTTCAAGACCTGGAGCAAGACGTGAAACTTTAGAAGCATACATAAAAAGACTACAACAACTTGAAGAGATTGCAGATTCTTTTGAAGGTGTTGAAAAATCTTTTGCAATACAAGCAGGACGTGAAGTCAGAATTATAGTAAAACCAGAAAAAATTACAGACGCACAAATGACACTAATGGCAAGAGATGTTGCTAAAAAAGTAGAAGACGAAATGGATTACCCAGGACAGATAAAGGTTAACATTATTAGAGAAACAAGAGTTATAGATTATGCTAAATAATAAAAATTCCCGGCTTATAAAAAGCTGGGAATTTTTTTATGTTTTTTTTTATGTTTTTTTCCTAAAAAACCTTTCAATTTTAACTATTATATAATATAATGTAACTATCAATTTTGCGTATCCAAGGAGGAAATAATATGGGAAAATCAAAAGCAAAAAAGAAAACAAATCAAGAAGAACTAAATAAAACAAAAAAATATAAAATAAAAGCAAGCAAAAAGAATAAAAATGATAACAATAATAAAAAGAACAAGAAAAAACATAGAATACTAAAAAGAGTAATCTTAACAATTTTTGCTTTAATTCTTTTATTAATCTTAATAGGAGCAGGAATAATAGCGGGAATTTTCTTTAGTGATAAGTTCAAACTAACAGAAGATGATTTAACAATTAAAAATCTTAATGGTAATGTATTAGATAAAGATGGTAATATTGTTGCAACCCTTTCTGGAAAAGAAAATAGAAAAATAGTTTCAACGGAAGATATGCCAGAATATTTACCAAAAGCATTTATAGCTATAGAAGATAAAAGGTTTTACGAACATAATGGAATAGATATAAAAAGAACTACATATGCAACAATTATGTACATAATCAATCGTGGAGATTCAGAATCTGGTGGAGGAAGTACAATTACACAACAATTAATTAAAAACTTAAAAGATGATAAAGCAGATTCTGGTTCAAAAGGTATAGAAAGAAAAATAAGGGAAATGGCAAGAGCATATAATGTGGAAAAAATGCTTTCAAAAGACCAAATATTAGAGCTATATTTAAATAAAATACCTATGGGATCTACTATATATGGTGTAGGAATGGCAGCTGAGTATTACTTTAATAAGCCAGTTGGAGAATTAGATTTAGCAGAATGTGCATTTTTAGCGGGAATAAACCATGCACCTAGTGGATATAACCCATTTATTGGATTAGACAATGCAGAAAAAATCAAGAACAGAACAAAAGAAGTACTTTTCCAAATGAAAGACCAAGGTTATATTAAAGATGAAGAAGAATATAATAAAGCAGTAGAAGAAGTTGAAAATGGTTTAACATTTGAACAAGGAGCCAATGTTTCAAAAGCTACATATTCTTATCATACAGCAGCAGCTATAAACCAAGTAATAGAAGACTTAATGGAATCTAAAGATATAAATAGAGAAACAGCTGAATTTATGGTAGAGAATAATGGATATACTATTTATACAACACAAGATACAGCAATTCAAAATGTAATGGAAGAGGAATTCTTAAAAGATAAATACATAAAAAGTGGTAGAACTAAAAAAGATGATGGAGAATTATTAAATGAACATACACAAGCAGCTATGGTTATAATAGACCACACAACAGGTCAAGTAGTAGCAACTGTAGGAGGTCTTGGAGAAGATTCAAATGCAACAGGTATAAATAGAGCATTACGTGGAAAACAAACAGGTTCATCAATGAAACCATTAGCATGTGAGGCACCAGCACTAGAAAAAGGAATTATTAATGCAGGTACAGTTTATGATGATTCAGCTACAAACTTTGGTGGAGGATATAACCCACATAACTCTGGAGGATTTAATGGATTAATGACAATAAGAACAGCATTAGCACAATCTTCAAATATAGTTCACTTAAAAATTATGAAAGAAGTTGGCCCTGCAAATGCAATAGAATTCTTGGCTAAAATGGGAATTAATATAGATAAACAACATGAAGCTATTACACTTGCATTAGGTACTGCAGATGTCAGTCCACTTGATATGGCAGCAGCATATGCTTCAATAGCTAATAATGGAGAATATATTGAACCTACTTTCTATACAAAAGTAGAAGATAAAGATGGAAATGTAATATTAGAATCAAAACAAGAAACAAGAAGAGTTATGTCAGAATCAAATGCATATATACTTCAAGACTTATTAAAATCACCAGCTCGTTCTGGTACAGCATCAGTATGTTATATGTCTAACATGGATGTTGGAGCTAAAACTGGTTCTACAGACAATTATGTAGATAGATGGCTTTGTGGATTTACTCCATATTATACTGCAGCAACTTGGTTTGGTTTTGACTATTCAGAAAAACCGGTATATAGTACTAATAATGCAGCTAATATTTGGGCAGCAGTTATGAAAAATATTCATAGTAGTTTACCAACAGCTAGATTTAAAAGACCAAGTAATGTTGTATCTGCAACAATTTGTCAAGATTCTGGATGCATTGCAACAGATAGTTGTTCAAGGACAATGTCAGAAGTATTTGTAAAAGGTAGTTTACCAGGAAAATGTGAAGGACATACAAAATTAAAAATTTGTCAAGATTCTGGAAAAATTGCTAATGAATATTGTAAAAATGTAACAGAAGAGACATATTTAGTAAAACCTCAAAAAGAAAATACAAATTTATGGTCAACAAATGCAGGGGATAAATATGATATTCCAACAGAAACTTGTGATATGCACAAAGCTCCTGAACAAGTTGAAATGATAAATGTGGTAGGAAAAACACTAACTGAAGCTAAAAAATTAATTGAAGCTAAAGGATTAAAAGTTGATATTAAATATAGTGAAGATAAAAAGAAAAAAGAAGATGTTGTATTAGCACAAAGTGTTAAAGAAAAGGAAAAAGTTGAAAAAGGAAAAACTATTACATTAACAATAAATAAATTAAGTAAACCTGAAAATAATATAGAAAATACAACGACGAATAATACTATTACAAATACGACAAATACAAACACAACAAAATCAAATACAACAACTTAAAAGAAAGGAAAATATTATGAGCTTAAAATTATACAATACTTTAACTAAACAAAAAGAAGAATTTAAACCATTGGAAGGAAATGAAGTACGTATATATACTTGTGGGCCAACTGTTTACAGTTTTGCCCACATTGGCAATTTTAGAGCTTATGTATTTATGGATACATTAAGAAGAGTTCTAAAAGAAAATGGATATACTTTAAAACATGTAATGAATATTACAGATGTTGGACACCTAGAGTCAGATGCAGATGAAGGCGAAGACAAAATGGAAAAGGCTGCAAGAAAAGAAAATAAGGATCCATATGAAATTGCTGCATATTATACAGATATATTTTTCAGAGATATGGGAAGACTACATATAGAAAGACCAGAAATAATAGCAAAAGCAACAGATCATATTAGTGATATGTTAGAATTTGTTAAAACTTTAGTAAAAAATGGATATGCTTACGAAACATCAAAAGCTATATATTTTGATATTTCTAAATTAGATAAATATCCAGTGCTTTCAAATCGTAATTTAGACGATCAAATTGCAGGAGCAAGAGTTGATGTAGATCCAGAAAAAAGAAATCCATATGATTTTGCTGTATGGATAAAAGCACCAGAAAATCATATTATGAAATGGGAAAGTCCATGGGGACTTTCTTACCCAGGATGGCATTTAGAGTGCTCTGCAATGAGTAGAAAATATTTAGGAGATGAATTTGATATTCATACAGGTGGTGTAGACCATATACCTACACACCATGAAAATGAAATAGCACAAAGTAAAGGATGCACAGGTCATGTTCCAGCTAAAAGATGGATGCATGTTGAATTCCTACAAGTAGATGGCGGTAAAATGTCAAAAAGTTTAGGAAATACATACACATTAGACCAATTACAAGAAAAAGGAATAGAACCATTAGCATACAAAATGTTCTGCTATACAGCACATTATAGAACAAAATTGAACTTTACTTTTGAAGGTGCACTTTCAACACAAAAAGCATTAAATAGATTACGTGAAGGATATTTAACACATTTACAAAATGATGAAAAAATTGATGAAGAAGAAATAAAAGAATATAAACAAAGATTTTTAGATGCAGTAAATGATGACTTAAATATGCCACTTGCTATGGGAATTGTATGGGAAGTTGTTAGAAAAAATAAAAAATCAAAACAATTTGCAGAACTTTTATTAGAATTTGATAGAATATTAGGTTTAGATTTAGAAAATTCTAAAAAATATTTGGAAGAACAAGAAAAAGTAGAATTACCAAAAGAAATACTTGAATTAGTAGAACAAAGAAAAATAGCAAGAGAAAATAAAGATTGGGCAGAATCAGATAGAATTCGTGATTTATTAAAAGAAAAAGGTTATACTGTAAAAGACACTAAAGAAGGACAAATAATAGAGCAATAATCTATAATCAAAAGTAAAAAGTTTAACAAAGATAAAGAATGAAAATTAATTTAAAATATAAAAATAAATATTAGGATTTCTATGCAATATAAATGCTAGAAGTTCTAATGTTTATAATAAAAATATTTTTATATAAAGAAGTGGAGAGCAAAAGATGAATGAAGAAAAAGAGTTACCATTTTTTAAAAAAATGATAATAAGTATAAAAAATTTTGAAAAGTACCCAGAATTAGCTAGCAAAAAATGGAGTATAGTAATTGCATATTTAATAAAATTACTAATTCTATTTACTATAGTAGCATCTTTTTGCTCAGTATATAAAATAAAAGGTGATATAGGACAAGCAATATCATATGTAAAAACAGATTTGCCAAACTTTACATTTCAAAATAATACATTAAAAATGGATACAGATAATCCAATTATATTAGAATATGAAGATAAAATATTTAATTTAATAATTATAGATACTAATGAACAATTAGAAGAAAATGTTAATAATTATAAACAAAAAATATCAAACACGCAAAATGGAATAATTATTTTAAATGACAAAATAATTATAAAAACTACAGCAACCCAAAATACATTGGTAGAATATTCATATCCTACTATAACAGAAAATTACCAAATACAAAGTTTCAACAAACAAGATTTATTAAATTTCTTTACAGGGACAAATTTAATAATGCTATATATAGGATTTTTTATAATCACATTCGTATATATGCTAATTGCATATTTTATTAGTATTTGGTTAGATATATTACTTTTAGCAATATTTGGATTTATAACAGCATTATTTATGAGATTAAGACTTAGATTTAGTGCAATGTGCAAAATAGCAATTCATAGTTTAACATTACCAATTTTATTAAATGCAGTAGTTACTCTAATATATACATTTACAGGTTTTGAACTTACTTATTTCCAAGTAATGTACGTAGGAATAGCATGTATTTATATAGTAACAGCAATATTAATGATAAAATCAGATGTAATTAAAAACCAACAAGAATTGGCAAAAATAATAGAAGAACAAGCTAAAGTAAAAGAAGAAATGGAAAAGGAAAAGGAAAAGGAAAAGCAAGAACAAGAGAAAGAAAAGCAAGAAGAAAACAAGAAAAAGAAAGAAGAAAATAAAAAGAAAAAAGAAAATAAAAAGAAAAAAGAAAACGAAGAAGAACAAGATGGTTTAGAAAATGGTGCACAAGGTGAAAATGCATAAAATGAAAGGAAAGAATAATGGAAGATAACAAAAAAAATGGAAAAAATGAAAAAAGAAATAAAATCCTAGTTGGTGTATTAGCAGTTATTTTAATAGCTACATTAGCCATTTTAAGTTATTTCTTATTTTTTAATAAAACATCTGAAAGTGAAGAAAAGGAACTTGCTTATACAGACTTAATTAAAAAAGTATCAGATGGTGAAATAGAAAAAATAGAAATGACAGTTGGAAGTACTTCTTTAAAAGTAAAACAAAAAAATGTTGAAGAAGAAAAAACAGTTATAGTGCCAAATACACAAGCATTTATAGAATTAATTCAAGAAAAAGTTGCAGAAGGTAACAATATAGAATTAATACAAAATCCAGAAAATATTTTTCTTACGATTTCAGAAAGACTTTTTGCATTATTACCAACTATAATGATTGTTGTTTTATTCATATTAGTATTTAAAATGCAAGGTCTTGGCGATAAAGGAAAAGTATATGACGCAGAAACAACAAAGGAAAAAGTAAAATTTGATGATGTTGCAGGTTTAGATGAAGAAAAACAAGAAATGTTAGAAATAGTTCAATTCTTAAAAGAACCTAAAAAATTCAATGAAATGGGAGCAAAAGTTCCAAAAGGTGTTTTATTATATGGAAAACCAGGAACAGGTAAAACATTAATAGCAAAAGCAATAGCTGGTGAAGCAAACGTACCATTTATTTCAATGAGTGGTTCAGAATTTATAGAAATGTTTGCAGGACTTGGTGCGTCAAGAGTACGTAAATTATTTGAAAAAGCAAGAAAAGTAGCACCATGTATAGTATTTATAGATGAAATAGATGCAATAGGTTCAAGAAGATCTAGTGGAAGTGGTGCAGAAACTGAAAATAACCAAACACTAAACCAATTGTTAGTAGAAATGGATGGTTTTGATACAGAAGAAACTATTATAGTTTTAGCTGCAACCAATAGACCAGAAATGCTAGATACAGCTCTTTTAAGACCAGGAAGATTTGATAGACAAATAACAATAAATGTACCAGACAAACGAGGAAGAGAAGAAATATTAAAGATTCATAGTGCAAATAAAAAGCTAGCAGAAAACGTTAAATTAGAAACAATAGCAGAAGACACAGCAGGACTAACAGGTGCAGAATTAGCTAATATATTAAATGAAGCTGCAATTCTAGCAACAATAAATGAACATGAAGTAATAGAACAAGAAGATATAGAAGAAGCTTTTAAAAAGGTAACAATAGGACTTCAAAAAGCAAGTAGAGTATATTCAGAAAAAGACAAAAAGCTAACTGCATACCATGAAGCAGGACATGCCATAGTAAGTAGATATTTAGAAACACAAGAACCTGTAAAAGAAATATCAATTATACCAAGAGGTATGGCAGGCGGATATACAATGAATAAAACAAACGAAGATAAAAACTATATTTCTAAAACAGAAATGGAAGAAAGACTTATTGTATTAATGGCAGGCCGTGCAGCAGAAAAAATTATAATGAATGATATTTCAACAGGAGCAAGTAATGACTTCGAAGTAGCAACTAAAATAGCAAAAGATATGGTTACAGTATATGGAATGAGTGATGTAGTTGGTACTATATCAATAAATCCAGATAAAGATCCATATGAATTACAATTACTTGGAGAAAAATATACAGATGCAATAGGTGCAGAAGTAAAAATATTATTAGATACTGCATATGCTAAAGCACAAAAAATGATACTTGAGCATATGGACAAACTTCATGAGGTGGCACAAACATTATTGAAAAATGAAATAATAACAGAACAAGAATTTGAAGAGATATTTAAGTAGAGTAGAATCTGAAAAAGTAAAATAATACTTTTTCAGTTTTTTATATGGTAGAAAATTTTTTTTGTAGGAGTTTTTTATTTGTGTTGAAAAAAATATATGGACATGTTATAATACGAGTATGTAACTAGTAAAAAATATGTTTTTTCTTTACAAATGGAGGGAGAAAAGATGAAAAAGAAAATAATTTTGCTTTTATGTTTCATAATGTTAACTGTTATTCTAACAGGTTGTTCATCTATTACAATTGATGAAGCAGAAATTGAAAAAATGACAGAAATTGCGGATCATGTTGCCAATGAAAAAGGGTATAAATTACCTGAAGGCTATAAAGTTTCATACGAAAATGAAACAACAAATGCACGGATATGTATAAGTAAGAGAATTGAAAGTGGAAAAGTTTTCCTTGATATAACTTTTGATATTTCAGGAGAAGAAACAAAATTTACTGAAATGGAGATACAGGATTTCTCAATGATGTATTCGGTGTGGACTTATATAATAGTAATTCTGGCTGCTATCGGTTGCATAATTTTAGCTATACTTATTTCTGAATTTCTGCAAAAAATCGATAAAAAATTAAAAAAGGTAAATTCAAAACTGAAAAAAAGAATAGTTAAGTTGAAAGAAGAAAAGGAAAATGTAGAATAGCATAAAAGAAAAGTTGAAGTTGAAATTATTTTACAACTTCAACTTTTTTCTATGTTTTTACCATTCAAATTTATATTTAATGTTGAAAAAAATATGTAAACATGGTATAATATGGGCATGTAACTGATAAACTATATATTTTTTCTTTACAAATGGAGGAAAAAAGATGAAAAAGAAAATAATTTTACTTTTATGTTTCATAATGGTAACTGTTATTCTAACAGGCTGTTCATCAAAAAATAATGTTGATGAAGCAGAAATTGAAAGGATGACAGAAATTGCAAACCATATTGCAAGTGGTGAAGAATGCTATAGAGTGCCGGAAGAATATGAAGCAACATACGTTGATAAAAATGTGAATAGACGGATATGCATAAAAAAGGTAATCAAAAGTGAAGTGACCGAAGCAACTTTCGACATTTCGTTGCAAGAGCCGACTTTAATTAAGGCAAAAAAATATAATTATGTTGTCAAATATTCATCATACTGTACTATAGGTTTTATACTCCTTTTTGGATTTTTTGCTTTAATTAGAAAAATTACAGAAGGCTAAAGAACACTAAGGTAAAAAATAAAGTAGCAATTATTGCTACTTTATTTTTTTTCTATAATTTTACCATTCAAATAAGATAAAATACCACTTGGAGAAGAAAAATTAAATTTTAAGCTATAACTTTCAAGCAATTGAGTCTTTTTATCAAATTTTTTATTTATTTCATTTTTGCCATACTTTCCATCTCCAATAATAGGCAATCCTACGTAAGCAAGATGTGCTCTAATTTGATGAGTCCTACCAGTTTCTAATTTAACATCTAATGTAGAAATATTTTGTTTATTATCTTCTTTAATAACTTCATAAGAAGTAATAATTTTTTGATAGCCTTTTTTAGGCTCATCTAAAATGTAAACTAAAGATTTTTTACTATCCTTAAACAAGAAGGCTTCAAGTTTAGCTTTTTTTACTTTAGGTATTCCATAGACAATAGCTCTATAATGTTTTTCAATCTCGTGATTTTTAAATTTATCTAAAAGAATGTTTAAAGATTCTTCATTTTTAGCAAATAAAACAAGACCAGTTGTATTTCTATCAAGCCTATGGCAAGGTTTAATATATGAATACTTTTTTTCTAAAATAGAAGTAACACTATTATCTCCAACAACTTCAATGCTTGTAGGTTTATCAATAACTAAAATGTTATCATCTTCATATATAGTAGAAAGTGAAACATTATTTTCTAAAAGTTCATCACTAATAAAAACTTTAATTTCATCACTTGTGTGAAGTATTATATTTTCAGAAATTCTATTATCATTTACACGAAAATCTTTCTTTCTTAAAGTTTTATAAAATAGACCAGAACTTAAGCTAGGAAATTTATCAAAAATAAATTTATCTAGTTTTTTATTATTATATTTTTCATCTACAACTAAAATTTTCATAAAAACTCCATAAAATGCTATATTTTAAATATAAAATATTATATAATACAAAATTTCAAAAATCAATTGCATTTTTCAAATACATATGTTACAATAAATAACGTTAAAGAAAAAGAGAAAAAATAAACAAAAGGAGAGAATGAAATGGAAGTTTTAAAATACATAGTATTAGGAATATATTTAGTAATATGTGTTGCATTAATAATAGTTGCTACAATGCAAACAAGAGATAGCCAAGGAGCTTCAGGAGCAATTACAGGTTCTTCAACAAATAATTTCTATGAAAAAAATAAAGGAAGAACTAAAGAAGGAAAAATAAAAAGACTAACAATAATATTAGGTGTTTTATTTTTAGTATTTACAATAATACTTGGAATTTTGTATGTAATTTAATTTTTTAGAAAAACTAAAGTGTAGTAACAAAAATGTAACTACACTTTTTTGTTAGTTAAGGTTTGAAAGGACATTTGGGGACGGGTCACTTTTGTCCTTTGCGAGGGAGAAGAGAATGGAAGATAAAGAAAAGTTAATTTTAGATTTTATGAAAGAAGATATATATGTGCCAATGAAAGCAAAAGAATTGGCAGCTGTTTTAAGTGTGCCTAAAACAGAGTATAACAACTTTTTAGAGGTTTTAAATAAATTAGAAGAAAATTATAAAATCCAAAAAAATAGAAAATCAAAATATCATTTAGTACAAGAAGGAAAATATATTTCTGGAATTTTTAGAGGAAATGAAAAAGGTTTTGGTTTCGTAAAAATAGAGAATGAAGAAGATGAAATTTATATAGCAAAAAACAATACTAAAGGTGCTTTAAATGAAGATAAAGTTTTAATAGAAATAATAGAAGACAAAGAACAAAAAGGACATAGAGAAGGAAGAGTTGTAAAAATCTTATCAAGAAATAAAGATACTTTAGTTGGTGTATTTACTAAAAATCAAAATTTCGGATTTGTTATACCAGATGATAGAAAATTTGGTACAGATATCTTTATTTCAAAGAAAAATATGGGAAAAGCGAGAACAAACGCAAAAGTATTAGTTCAAATTTTAAAGTACCCTGAAAAAGGTAAAAATGCTGAAGGAAAAATAATAGAAGTATTAGGTAATGTAAATGAAGCTGGTGTAGACATGCTTAGCTTAATTAAAGAGTATGATTTACCTTATACTTTTCCAGATAAAGTAATAGAAGAAGCTAAAAGTATAAAGGAAGAAATAAGCGAAAAAGAATTAGAAAATAGATTAGACTTAAGAAATGAAGAAATTTTTACAATAGATGGCGAAGATGCAAAAGATTTAGATGATGCAGTACAAGTAAAAAAACTAGAAAATGGTAATTACGAGTTAGGAGTTCACATAGCAGATGTTAGTCACTATGTAACACCTAATACAAATTTAGACAAAGAAGCAATTATAAGAGGTACAAGCATTTACATGTTGGATAGAGTAATACCAATGCTTCCTCGTGAACTTTCAAATGGAATATGTAGTTTAAATGAAGGAAAAGATAGGCTTACTTTATCTGTAATAATGGAAATAGATAAACAAGGAAATGTTGTATCTTCAGATATAAGAAAGAGTGTAATAAAAGTTACTAGAAGAATGAGTTACACTGATGTTGCAATTCTACTTGGACTTAATAAAGAGGAAAAAACAGAGAAAATAGAAAATGTAGATGAGGCTAAAAACAAAATAAAAACATTAGAAAAAGAACTAGAAGTAGTGACGAAATATAAGTCATTTATAGATCATTTTAAAAGAATGGAAGAGCTTGCACATATTTTAAAGGATAGAAGAACTAAGCAAGGAAGTTTGAATTTAGATTTACCTGAAAGCAAAATTGTACTAGATGAAAATGGGTATGCTATAGATGTAAAAAAATATGAACTTTCTTTTGCAAATGAGATAATAGAACAATTTATGCTAACTGCAAATGAAACAGTTGCAGAGCGTTTTTACTGGTTAGAAGCACCATTTATTTATCGTGTACATGAAGAACCAGACGAAGAGAAAATAGATGAACTTAATAAATTTTTATTTAATTTTAAATATAAAATTAAGTATAGTAAAGATAACATTCATCCAAAAGCATTTGCAGAAGTTTTAGAGAAAATAGTTGGAACAGACGAGGAAAGAGTAATTTCCACTTTAATATTAAGAACATTAAAAGTAGCAAGATATGAAAGTCAAAACAAAGGACATTTTGGTATTGCAAGTAATTACTATTGTCATTTTACATCACCAATACGTAGATATCCAGATCTATTCATACACAGAGTAATTTCACACTATATAGACAAAAATTATAATGTAGAAGATGATTGGAAACAAGAATATTTACAAAAAGCTGTAAACTATAGTGAGTCTTCATCTGAAAGAGAAAAAATAGCGCAAAAAGTTGAGAGAGATAGCATAGACATTAAGAAAGCAGAATTTATGCAAGATAAAATTGGAGAAGAATTTGAGGGAATTGTTTCTTCAATTACTTCATTTGGAATGTTTGTAGAACTAGAAAACACAGTAGAAGGTCTAATTCGTTTTGAAGATTTAGGAGACGAGTACTTTATTTATGATGAAAATAGAAAAACTTTAACAGGAGAAAGAACAAAGAAAACATATAAGATAGGCGATAAAGTAAAAATTAAAGTAAAAAATGCTAATAAAATCTTAAGGCAAATTGACTTTGAAATAGCAAAAAATGAAGAAGAAATTAATCTATTTTATTGATATAGTTTTCGAAATGTTATACAATATATATGTTTATATTGAATAATAAGTAAAAGGAGATATAACATGAAAAATGAAATTAGTGATTTCTTAAAATTTGCAAAAGAAAAAGGAAAAATAAAAGATTTAGAAGAGGCTTTTAATGAATTTCTAGTAGAAGAAGAATGGCACAAAGGAAAAATTGAAAACTTATTATATGTAAATGAAGAAGAGGAAATATAAAAAAGTTTTTTACAACAATAGTAGTTGATAAATGAGAAAAAATATGATAAAATAACATAAAATTTTATACAGCTCCTATTTTGGCAATATGAAGGGTTGCAAAAAGTAACTAAAAACATTTTAAGAAAATAATTTTTAAGGAGGAAATTTATATGAAAAAGGAAAAACGGGAACTTACATTAAAACAGTTGGAAGAAAAAGAAAGGATTGAAAGTAAAACACCATTAATATTACTGATATTAGGTGCTGGTGTATTTTTCATTCTGATGATGATTACTATTATAGCAAGTATATTTTTAAAAAATAATGTAAATATAATTAAAATCTATTTAATCGGTATTTACATAGAACTATTCTTGATTGTATTACTGGTAATCAATTATTGGGTTTCGAAAAAAACAAGCAATCAGATAATTCTAAAACAAAAACAAATGAATGTAATGGTCTTGAAACAGTTGGCAAAGGAACATGAAGGTTGTATAAAAAATTTTGTTAGTCTTAAGGATGAAAAAGCAATAACAGACATTTTATCTAACAATACTGCAAGAATAACAATAGAATTTATACAAGACAAAAATTTTGTAACGACTATTCAATATGCAGATGGTACATCTATGTCTGGAATACATATTCCAACAAAAGAATTTGTAGCTATATTAGATGAAGATAGCAAAAAGATAATGCTAAATAAATCTATAAAAAACATTATATTAGAAAATTCTGCTGGGGATACAAAAAAAATTATAATTGAAAGTTTTGGTTATGATTATGAGAAATATGTATCTGACGATGAATTGTTGGAAATGTTTGAATTAAAAGAATAAGATAACAGCAACAAAACCTACTTGAATTTCAAGTAGGTTTTGTTATGTAGAAAAATAATGCAAAATCGAATTAATAAGTAACAGAAACAATATATTTTATTAATAAAATATATTGTTTTTTATAATCTACTTATGATAGAATTATAAAAAAATAACAAAGGAAAGATAATAATGGCAATAATTAAAGTAAAAGATTTAGTAAAAACATATAAAATAATAGAGAAAGAAGATGGATTAATAGGATATTTTAAAAACCTAATTAAACCAAAATACAAAGAATTTACTGCAGTAAACCATATAAATTTTGAAATACAGGAAGGCGAACTAGTTGGTTATATTGGAGAAAATGGTGCAGGAAAATCTACAACAATAAAAATGCTTACAGGTTTATTAACTCCAACATCAGGAGAAGTTGTAGTTGATGACTTGGTTCCAAATAAAAATAGAATAGAAAACAACAAAAAGATAGGAGCCGTTTTTGGTCAAAAAACACAGCTTTGGTGGGACTTGCCTGTAATAGAGTCTTTTAGATTAATTAAGAAGATGTATAAAATTCCAGATGGTGAGTATAGAAAGAACTTAAAAAAATTCTGTGAAATATTAGAACTAGACGACTTATTAGAAAAGCAAGTAAAGAACTTGAGTTTAGGTCAAAAAATGAGATGTGAAATAGCTGCAACATTTTTGCATAATCCTAAAATAGTATATTTAGATGAACCAACTATAGGATTAGATGTTTTAGTAAAAGAAAGAATAAGAGCATTTATAAAAGAAATTAATAAGGAAAAAAATACAACGGTAATACTAACAACTCATGATTTAAAAGATATTGAAGATGTATGTGATAGAATAATACTTTTAGATAAAGGACAAATTATTTATGATGGCGAAAAAGAAAAATTTAAAGAAACATATGGAAAACAAGTAATAGCACAAATACTAGTAAAAAATAAAACATCTTTAATAACTACAGAAACAATAAATGATGAATTTGAAGTTGTAGAAGAATCTGATGAACAAGTAAAAATAAGATTTAATCATGACAAATACACAATAATGGACATTGTAAATAGAATCTCAAATTATTGTGAAATAACAGATATGCATATAGAAGAACAGGGATTAGAAGAAATATTAAAAGAAATATATAGAGGAGAAATAACATGCTAAAAACTATGCTAGGTTTAGCTAAAATGCAATTTAAACAATATAATATATATAAATCTAACTTTTATTTATTTACAATAAATAGAATAGTAGAAATAGTAGTATATATTTTTGTGTGGCAAGCAATATATAACCAAACAGGAAATGCCGGAGGTTATTCAATTTCACAGATGGTTACATACTATATTTTGGTTTTTTCAGTAATTTCACTTGTAACTTGGGGAGTTAATGAGGATATAGCACATTCAATAAGAAATGGTCAAATTAATAAAGAACTATTAAATCCATTATCATATTTCCAATATTATTTTGGAGTTAATTTAGGAGAAATTGGATTTGCAAGTGTTGTAGGATTAGCTACATTTATAATTTGTAGTTTGTTTTGGGGCGTAACATTTCCAACGAGTATACTTAATTTTTTATTATTTGTAATTATAATATTGCTAGGAATACCAATTACATTTTTCTTACAAATGATAGTTGGTACGGTAGGATTTTATAGTAATTCTATATGGGGAATGCAAATACTTAGAAAATCAGTTATATCAATTTTCTCTGGAATAATTGCACCTATAACGCTATTTCCACAATGGTTTCAGGTTATAGCAAATATTTTGCCATTTAAAGATTTAGTTTATACACCAATCAACATTTGGTTAGGCAATATAACAATGCAAGAAATATTATTTGTAATAATAAAGCAAATTATATGGGGAATTATTTTATATATAGTCTCAAAATTATTTTTTAATCA
>OIZO01000553.1_pt1 | contig 24331 bp, 28 predicted proteins | sample 1588551 | NCBI WGS metagenome assembly OIZO01 (sample SAMN03283271) | human gut metagenome | biome: human-associated habitat; material: feces | host: Homo sapiens | place: Peru | collected 2012 | reverse complement strand
GGGCCACAGTGATGCGGCTCTTAATTTTTATAGGTACTCGCTATTGAGCGTTTACGTTATAACAAAAATCAATATGGATTTTGTCATTAGACGGCATAAGATAAAGGGATATGTTATAGTGAGAAAAACAAGCAAGAGAAAGGAGAGGAGCACAGGAAAGATGAAAAAAGAAATTTCAGATGTTTTGAAGCAAGCGGTTGTAAGATTAGCCAAAAAAACAGCTTGTGTAGAAGCTAATTCTACATGTGGCATCATTTCTTATCAACCTAAAGAGTCAAAAAAAATCAAACAGTTGCGAAAATTTTGAGTTTAATAACTCATATGACTGAGTGTTTAGTACGGGATCAAATTACAGAAAACGATGAGAGAGAAATTGTGGAATATGGTTTGGAGAGTATTTGGAATACTCTGTTAGGAATGGGTATTGTATTTGTAATTGGAGGATTTCTTCAGTGTGTATGGGAAAGCCTCGGACTATGGGTATTTTTATTACCATTGAGAAAAAGTGCAGGAGGATATCATGCTAACACAAAAGGAAAATGTTTAATCATTTCAGCAATAATGATTATTATAGCATTGATATGTATAATGCAAGAATGGAGTATCAATATCTATACCATCATTTTGGCTATTTTTAGTATTGTAATTGGTTATATTGCGCCAGTGGATACTGCGAATAAAAAATTAGATAATGAGGAAGTCAGAGTATATCGAAAGAGAACAAGATATATTCTGCTAATAGAGATTATAATATATTTTATTGCAGTGAAAACAGAAAGTTTTGTATTGAGTAAAATAATAACAAAATAATAAATGATAAGGGACACATAATGAAAAAAGTTATAAAACTGGAGTTAAGTAAAGCCTTTAAAAATAAATTTTTCTACATTGCAATTATAATAGGAATCACAATTACTCTATTATCTTATCAAACTAATATAAGTGAATATTTGGGAAGAGCAAGCCTAAATTTTAAAGATAAGAACCCGATGATAGAAGGATATACGGCGTTTAGTTGTTGGATTGGTGGAGAACCTTTTTCGTTAGGAACATCTCTTTATTTCTTCCTTTTTCCGTTATTGGTAGCATTACCATATGGTTGGTCTTACTGTGAAGAGAAAAAGGGTGGTTATCGGAGACTGTTAATTTTAGAAGTAGGGAAAAAAGAATATTATTTGTCAAAATATATTGCTGTTTTTCTGAGTGGAGGCGCGACAATGATAATCCCATTAAGTATAAATTTTTGGATGACATTGATGGTTGTTCCAGCTATTTGCCCAGACCCAATGTATTCCATTTATAATGCTGTCTTTGGCAGTGCATTTTTGTCGGAATGGTATTATACGATACCATTTTTATATGTAATTGCATATTTGGTTATTGATTTTATATATGGTGGAATTTTAGCATGTATCAGTATGGCGGCTGCAGGATGGATTCAGCACAAATGGGTAACAGTAATAATACCGTTTTTAGTAGTATTGTTTATACATATATGTTCAACTTATGTTTATTCTTATGTAAATAACTTCCGAAAAGAATTATCATTATTCTATTTTTTGCGTGGAACAGGTGCGCGGAAGGACAACTGTGGAATTGTAATTTTGTTTATGGGTTTGTTTTTACTTGGGATAACACTTATATGTGTAATTAGGGAAGCTAAACAAGATATTTATTAATAATAAGGGCCTACAACTTAAAGTGAAAGGTGAAAAATGAGAAAACAAATAAAAAAAACTGTAGTTCTTTTATTGATTAGTATATTTATAACGGGGTGCTCTGGGATTTCAAATTTAGAAAAAGGATTTGGTGAAACAAAGCAAACAGAATATAAATTACAAGACGACAATGTATTTAGTTTAGGAGAAGAAATTGGATTAATAGAGCCAACGGAAGAAGAGCCAGATCATGTTGCAGCGAAATATATTGTAAAATCCGTGCAAATATATACAAGTCCAAAGGAGGCGGGCTTGTCAGAGGAGCAGCTTGTAGGAAATGTTGATGATCAAAGAGCCATAATGAAGGGGAAAGCGGCTACATTGGAACGAATTATAAGTGCTCCTATTTTGATTATAGATATATCGATTACTAATGTCGATCAGGAAAATCCAATGGTCTCTAATTTTGTACTCGTAGAGAAAAAGGAGAACCAAATCATGGAAGTTATTTCTCCACCATGCTATTTTTCAGATGGAACACATGAGGTGGATTCAGGGGTGGATCATTATTATCACTATGAAATGAAAGAAGGAGAAAACAAAGAATTGAGGTTAGGATATTATCTTGGAGCAGATGAATATCAGCTAGATAATCTATTCTTAGCGGATCAGGGGTATGCTGATGAACAATTTATTCATTATATAGAATTGGGATTGCAAGGGAAGGTACAATGAGATTTGGAAAATTATTATGGTTTGATATGAAAAATGGATGGTTAAAAGTTCCTATTGTATTTATTTGCCCAATTCTATTTTCTTTTTTCTGTTTTTTGGAAGTCAGGAGAAAGAATTTAATTTGGGAAAAGACTATTGGAATAGGGGATTACTGGCTGTATTTGTATGGAGGTATGCGAGAATATGTTCCGGTACAAGGTAATGCATTTACTTTTCCCACCGTTTGGATAGGGCTATTTCTTTTTTGTTCTTTTATGGTATTAAATTATCCTCTACGAGATTTACATAATATAGGGACTCAAATTTTAATTCGTACCAAAGGCAGGACTTTTTGGTGGCTATCAAAATGTTTTTGGAATTTTGCGTCAACAATTTCCTACCATGGAATGGTATTTTTGACGTTGGGGCTTATGTGTTTTATTTTTCATGTACCATTTATTTGGCAATTAAATGCTGAGGCTGTTTCGTGTATGTTTGGGTTGTTTTTAGATGAAGTTCCGTCTGGTCGGATACCGTTTTTGGTATTTTGGATACCAGTAATTCTTTCAGTGGCAATTAATTTATTTCAGATGATGTTAACTTTATTCTTTAAACCAATATTTAGTTATTTATTTAGTTGTGCTTTGTTTCTGACATCCTCGTACTTGATGTCGCCGATAGTATTGGGAAATTATGGTATGGTACTTCGGACAAAATGGATAAATAAACAAGGAGTGTCACCGGAGGTTGGCATTATAATTTGTCTGGCAATATTGGGAATAGCCATTATAGGTGGGGGAATTCGGTTTTGTAACATGGATATTTTGAATGAAAGCTAAGGAGGAAGATGTGTGACAACAATAGAAATCAAAGAGGTTACAAAAATGATTCACGGAAATGTAGTGTTAGATGGAATTTCAGGAATAATGCAATCTGGAGTTATCTATGGAATTCAAGGAATTAATGGTTCGGGAAAAACGATGTTAATGAGGATTCTTTTGGGATTTATTCACCCAACTAATGGTGTGGTGAAAATTAATGGGAAACAGTTAGGAAAAGAATTGGAATTTGCAGACAGTTTGGGGTTTCTTTTGGAAAATCCTACTTTTTTGGAAAGATATTCTGGTTATGAAAATTTGAAAATGTTGGCATCTATCAGAAATTTAATTGGTGAAGAAGAAATATACTCAATTTTGCGAAAGGTAGGACTGGATGAGGAGGCAGGGAAGAAAAAATATAGAAAGTATTCTCTGGGAATGAAACAGCGTCTTGGCATTGCTGCAGCGATTATGGAGAAACCAGATATTGTGATTTTAGATGAACCTACTAACGCGTTGGATAGTGACGGAGTTGATATGGTAAAGAAACTTATTTTAGAGGAAAAGAAGAGGGGAGCGTTGGTTGTTATTTCATGTCATGATATGACGATTCTCGAATATTTATCTGATGAAATATGGAAATTGGAAAACGGACGATTGGTAGAAAGACTAGAATAAAAGAAATTAAAATGGAGAAAAGAATGAAAAAAAGACGAGGAATAATACTGTTACTAGTATTTTTTATTTTGGTGGGGACGGGTGTAAGGATTTACCAGGTAAATAAAAATGTTTCAATTCCCCAAAAAGTATATTTTTCAATTAATGAAAGAGTGGAGTTTGGAAATGATTTTCATGTAAGTGCTAATGAACAAATTAATGGTTACGCTATTCAAGTCTTAGAAGCAGAATTATTAGATAAAGAAGATTATTATCAAAAATATCATATAATTGGAGAAGACAGGGAAGTGGCAGATTCAGAGGACATAAAATATTATTATGTGGTCAGAGCAAGAGTTTTTAATACGAAGGAACAGGAGGAAGGAAAAGGATTTGTTGTATTTAATTATCCCCTCGTTGGAAAAAATTATTTAATTAATACTAATATGTCTACTTACAATTTAATTAACCCTAATCTTCCAGAGGGAGGAGGCTTTTCATTACGGCCAGGTGAAGAAACAGAAGTGTTGCTTCCATATGCGATAAGTCCTAGTAATGAAGTAGAGTATGAAAAACAGTTAAAAAAGAAATTTGAGGAAAATCCACCGAATTTGCAGATAACAGCATATCCAACCAAGAAATTAATTGCGACGAAATAATATTTGACAAAACCACTATTTATAATATACACTTATACTGATATGTTTATTTTTAAGAAACAATTATAAGTTAAAATATGGGTTGGAGATACACAAGATGGCAGATTTAGATATCATTTGTATTGGCGCAATTAATTATGATTATATGTTTCACTGCACCAGCTTTGATTTAATTAAAAAAAATGGCAAAGAAGGTGACGAGAACTTAAGCAATCCGATTTCTGATGTGGAAGATGATATTTACGAACTGGTTCAGAAGGGGAAGGAGTACACAACGCAGATTGGAGGATCTGCATTTATTACTCTGAAAGTGGCAAAGCATATTCTGCCAAATCTGCAGGTTGCTTATACCGGAGTTTGCGGTACACCGAATCCGTTTGATTTGCGTTATGGAAAGAGCAATAACGTGGAGGCTGAACTGGCACATCTGGACAACCGTGACTGGCTTTTTACAACGAAAGAGCGGTTTGAAGACCCATACTATAAAGCAATCGCGAAATCGGTGGTGCGTCTTTATAATCATAGCAGAAACTGCATCAAAATCGCACCTTGTGCGAATAACACGCTTTTGGACCGGATTCAGGAGCAGGAAGAGAGAACAGGCAAGACTCTGGCAGAATATCTGGCAGGGGCAAAATGGATTCATTTATCTTCTCTCTCCGATTTTTCTCAGTTTGAAGCGATTATGCAAAGTGTAATTGAAGCAAAGCATATTAATAAAAATCTAAAAGTCAGTATGGACCCGGGCTTTGAATACACCTCTATGTGGCGTGAGCGCCTTCAGCCACTAATCTGTCATGCGGATTATGTATTTTTAAATAAATCAGAAAAGAAGAATCTTGGGTTAAATGCAAGAAGCGCACGACCGCTTTATGCAAATCTGTGCGAGTATTTTTCATCCGTTTATCCGAATCCAGAGCGTACATTGATTGTGAAGTATGATGACCGTCATGAGTTGATTCAATTTGAAAATGGTAAAAGTAAGATACGAACAGTGCGACATAAGAAACTATTTCATTATCAATTGAACAATGATACCGGCGCCGGTGATTCTTTTGCAGGTGGATTTATTGCGGGAATGCTAGATGAACGGTTAAATGCAGACATTGCAGGTCCGATACAGCTTGGTGTGACTGCGGCAAAGGGGCGTATGATTAGTTTTGATTATGAAAATCCATATTTGAATATTCAAAAACTGACCGATAAGTTTTATGAGGAATTGAAATAGAAAACAGGATATATAAAATAGAAGATAAATAAAAATGAAAAGCAACTATTGATGAAGTGGAATCGGTCAGTAGTTGCTTTTTTGTAAGTAACAAGTTTTTGTATAAGATTTTTCATTGTTGGTAGTAGTGGCATTTGTTCCCTAAGGTGTTTATTTCCTGAGGCTTGCAACGGAATCACATTTGGGTTTGCATACCTCGGATATATGGACTTCGCCAGAATGCCCACATGAGTTCCATTGCCATAAAACACCAGATAACTGGTTCGCACCAAATGACAGCGTGATACTGAAATTTTGGAATAAACAGAATTACGAATATAATTTTCCCGATAAGCTCCAGTATACTGGAAAAAAGCGGAAGAATGGTGCTTCCGATGGATTGCAATGCGGAGCGTGTATTTGTCACCAGTCCTAAAACGAAATAGAATGGTGCGACAATCTGCAAATATAAGGTACCATTCTGCACAAGAGTCGGGTCACTGGAGCCAGACAGAAGACGCATCATGGTGGAGGCAGACAATAAATTCAGAACAGTTAATATTACTGTAATTACTGCATTGTAAAGATAGGCATATTTCATGGCTTTGCGGATGCGCTTTACTTGCCCCGCGCCATAGTTTTGCGAAACAAAAGTACTGACCGATGTAATCATGGATGAAAATGGCATGATTTCAAATTGCATCAGTTTTCTGGCAGCCGTATGACCGGCGATGGTGAGAGCACCCAAGTCATTGATTCCGGCTTGCAAAATAGCGGTTCCTGCGGAAACAATGCTGCTCATAAATCCCATGGAAAATCCCTGTGCTGCCATTTCGGCATAGAGATGATGGTCATATGCGAAATGCTTTTTATGAGGGATTAGTATTTGAGCATATTTTGAAATATAAATCAGGCATAACACAACGGACACGGTCTGAGAAATGACCGTGGCAACAGCGGCGCCTTTCATTCCCATATTCAATCTGATAATACAGAACAAATCCAGTCCAATGTTAAGTACAGAGGACAGAAAAAGGAAAACAAGCGGCATCAGGCTGTTTCCAATTGCACGTAAGAGTCCTGCGCAAAGGTTGTAGGCAAACATCACACCTGCAAACAGTGTAATGACGGAAATGTACTCATAAGTATCCTGTATAATGGCAGCAGGCGTATGAAGCAGACTGAGAAATGGCATGAGGAAAAAGCGGGTAAGTACCGCAATTACAAGGCTGATTCCGGTGCCGATGGTAATGGAAACAGCAACAGAACGCTTCAATAATTCCGTGTCCCTCAGTCCATAGCTGCGGGAGGTCATTAAAGAAAGTCCATTTCCGATTCCAAGAGCAAATCCAATCAGTAGTTCATAGACCGGGGCAGCAGCTCCTGCCGCAGCAAGTGCATTTTCCCCAAGCACATGTCCGATAATAATCGTATCCACTGTATTATATAATTCCTGAAACAGACAGGAAAATAAAATTGGTATGGAAAAGATTATCATAGCTGAAAAAATACTTCCATTTAACAAATCAATCTGAGGACCCTTGCGGGTATCGGCAAGTTTCATATATTAATCATTCCTTTTGTAGTGTGTTTGGTATTGTGAAAATTTCGTATTCCAGTATAAAGGAAAATGAGAGAAACGTAAATATTTTCTTATCCGGATTTACATGGATTTAACATTGGCTTACACATGATTTAACAACGGTTTGTTACGCTTTCAGATAGAAAGAGAGGAAACCGCTATGACGAAGAAGATATGGGAGTTCAGTGAAGGAAAAGTACTTGAGAAAGAAAATAGAATTAAATTGTTTTTGATGTTAAATATCGTTATCTGGTGTATGATTGGTGCTGTGGTCTGGATGGCGGTCAGCAGAGTTATTTTAAAAGACATTCTGTGGCTGTTTCTGTTTTCGGGATATGCGGGAGTGTTCCTGGGATTGATTGGCGGTACTGTGTATGCAATGAATCACACAAGGTACTAATCTTTGCGTGCATGATTTAAACCTCCACTATGATTTGATAAATTCAGTATAGCATGTTCTTATGGGTGGGAAAAATTGATATTTCACATGGTGATATTGAGGAATTCTATATAAATAAATTTGGAACAAAATTCAATAATAGAAACAGCAGTTATCATAAGACATACATCGACTATACCTCGCATACATTGTAAAAACGGTATTTTTAAGAGGTTCTTTTTGAAGGATTATATCGAAGAGCGGGCGGTGGAGATTGCGAATTATATCTTAGAAAATAATGCAACTGTAAGGAAAACTGCGAAGCAGTTTGGAGTGAGCAAGAGCACGGTACATATGGTTGTTACACAAAAGAACGGTTTACGTGGGTGGTAGAATAGGAATAAGATTATTGTAGAAAAACAGCTGGATGAGGCTGTTTTTCTTTTATGCATGGAAAAGAAATGATATACTAATCGTAGTTATATATAGGCGAAATGTGCAACTAGGATTTTAGGAGGTTAAAATGTATATACAGTGTACAAAAGCATTACTTGACAAATTGAAAATAGAAAAAAGTGAATTGCTTCCGGTTGAAAGCTGTGAAGATGGTGTGGAGGGATTCTATTCCTGGCATGCACACTTTATTACGATTAACAGGCGAAAAGCTGTTGTGTGTATGAATAATTTAACACGATATACGATTGTTTTGTATCGACCAAAAGCAAAAGATATGATGGAGCTGGAAAGCAGGATAAAAGAGGGGATTCGCACAGCTTTTTGTGAAGAAGGTATTTCGGAAGTAGTAATAAATGAATATATTGAAAAATGTGGATCAGCAGAGTATTCAAAAACAGCCGGAAGAAGTATGGTTGCTAATTTGAATAAAATTTGTGAGACAGTACAGTGGTATGCAGATTTGCTAGATGAGGATACTGTAATACAAAAGAGAATCAGTTTGTCGTTGGGAAAATATCTTGTCAAATTTGATGGAGATTATGATCATCCGGAGGAGAGACTGTTTCGAGCACTTTGTAAAATGCGTAATCTGTCTGATTCAGAATGGGATAGAATACTCAAAGTGGAAAATTATCAGTTGAAAATCCGGTTAGATTTTGAAAATTTTGATATATGGAGAAGAGTGCTGATTCCATCAAATTGCACATTTCAGAGATTCCATCGTGTTATACAGGAAATATTCGGATGGTTTGACTATCACTTGCATGAATTTCGATTGATAGGAGAACCGGAGGAAGCAGATCATAAATTACCATTGTACGCATATCCGATTAAGATGCGGATTGTAGATGGGGAGGATCCGGAAGTAGGAGAATATTTGGAACCAGACAAGTATGAAGTGAAATTTGATACGAAGACAAGTCTAAAAGATGTTTTCAAAGACACAGATACATGTATTTATACCTACGATTTTGGCGACAACTGGGAGCATGTAATTACGTTGGAAAAGGTGGTTGAGAATAATAATCGATTTCCGGTTCTCCTTGAAAGAAATGGAGAAAGACCACCGGAAGATGTAGGTGGTGAAAGTGGATTTGAAGAGTATATGAGGATTATCTCAGATAAGAATCATCCAGAACATGAAGCGATGCTTCAGTGGTCGGAAATTACAAAAGAAAAGGAACGAACAATAGAAGAAATCAACAGAAGAATGAACTGTTTTTTCAGATGATGAGAGGTAAGAAGCATGATTGCACCAAGGAAAGTAAAATTTGAAGCAAAGAAAAAAGAAAATGAAAATATAGAATTCCGCACGTTTCTAAAATGCAATGCGGATGAAGAAGAACTGGATAAGCAGTTCAAAGAGCTGTAAAAAATATCCTTATACAGACCAGCCAGAGAGATTGCAAAGTTTATATAGTGTGTTGAGTGCGGTTGAAGTCTGTCCGGTGGCATTTGAAATCTATGAGAGGTTGAAAAAAGAATATCATTTCAAGAATAGATAAAAAATGGGATATACAAAAGAAATGTGAAGGAGTACAGTGTGGAGAAATTTTCGGAAAAAAGTTTAGTATCCCTTGGCGAGTATTATGTTTATGGTTTGATAGATCCTAGAAATAGAAAAGTATTCTATATTGGAAAGGGGACCGGGAATCGAATTTTTGAACATGAAAGAGAAAGTCAGGGAAGTCCCGAGAGTGAGAAACTAAAATTAAAAACAATAGCTGAAATTCAAGCGACAGGCTTGGAAGTCGAGAAAGTTATCATTAAATGTAATTTGACTGAATCAGAAGCCTTTGCTTCGGAGGCGGCATTAATTAATATTTTCAATTATGTGGAAAATAGCAGATTGACAAATATTGTTGCAGGGCATCACTCAATAGGAGCTTTAAGTGTTGAAGATTTTGAAAAGATATATGGAGCAGAAGAACTACAGAAATCAGATATTCAACACAAGATTATGATTATCAAGATAAATAAACTTTATCAAAAGGGAATGGAAGAAAATGTCCTTTATGATTCGGTGCGTGGCATATGGAGAGCGTCCATGAACCGAGTAAAGGACGTGGAGTATGTTTTTGGGGTTTATAATTCCCTGATAGTCGCTGTTTATAAACCGACGAGTTGGCATGTATGTAAAGATGCGGTGGACAAGTTGCCCCAACATGTTACTCAGCTGACTGAGAAAACAGAAAATCGGATATTTTTTGTAGATGAAGGATTTGAGAATCATATGAGACCAGATGAACCTGAGCAGTTTTATTTATACAAATCTATTGCAGGTTTAAAAGTGAATCAGAGTGCACAAAATCCGATTACATATTTGAATCCTGGAGAATAGAGAGGGGGACTGGGTGGTACTCTGCTCCGATTTGGTATATTAAAATCAATAGTTATAAGGTATTTACATTCAATATTAAGGAGTGTAGATACCTTTTTTTGTGCAAAAAATTAGTCGCGAGAAAAACATGTCCTCTTATGGAAGATTAGAAAAAACAATTGAATCTTCCGAGTAAAAAAGCCTTTGACTGCACGCAACGTGCAGCTATAGGCTAAAAGGAGGAAGGTATGGAAGTTATGACACTACGGGAAATCTGTGAAGCATTGGAGGTGTCTAGGAGAGCAGTTCAAGGTTATGAGAAAGCCGGTCTGGTGTCTGCGACAGACCGGAATAAGTACGGACATTTACTTTATGATGAAGCTACTATGCTGAGAATTGAGCAAATCAAGTTCTATCAGCAGTTAGGATTTTCTATTAAAGAGATTATTGACATCATTGATGCACCGAATATTCTAGTGAAGGCAGCTCTTGAAGAGCGGGTGCAGAAACTGAGAAAAGAAAAAGCAGAAATCAGTGAGCTGATTGAAAAGGCAAATCAAGTTATAGCTGGTCTGTAAAGCTATAAAGAAAGTGGGGAAAACAAATGAAGGATAAGAAGAAAACAATTTTAGTTGTTACGTTAGTTGGTGTTGCAATTATAATAATATCAGGTATGAGGTGTTGTTGTGTATGAAAAGTTTTTACAGAGCAAGATCCACCCAGTAATACCATATCCTATGTTATAGTATGGATATGGCACCGTGTTACAATCTTGATGGGAACATCCCCATACCCGAAAAATAGAATATTGGTTTACATTTCATGTTCACAGTTTCAAAAAATTGAAGAAAAGTACATATGTAGACAAATCACAAGACTTTCATTCTGACGAGTGAGGGTCTTTTCTTTTTGCAAAAAATCATTTGCGAGATTGTTCCGATACAAAATGGGAAGAAATGAAAAGAAATCATATGGGCTATTTGCTTTGGGAACCGATAGGAACCGGGAAAAGTTTTCTGGCGGGATGCATTGCCAATGCGTTGTTGGAGCAGGAAGTTACGGTATTTAGGACTATTTCAGCGGAGATTTTCATAGTAATGGACAAAGAGTGAGCAGGGAGGAGGTGGAAGCTTCACCGTGGCGAAGAAAAAGTTGAATTATCGATTTCATAATCCGAATTCGGTGGAAGCGACTGCCGATTACATATTAAAGGTATTTATAGAAGCGAATGAAGGGAAGGTGGAGAAGGTGATACAGGAAGCCGCGGAGGAACTTTCGGAGAAAGAAGATGGAAATTCAATCTGATTTGAATAGAGCAATATGAATCCTAAATTACGATTTTGAAAATTATAGATATAAATATGAGATAAAATCTCAAATATTGTTTACAAAATAACAAAACGGAGTATAATAGATAGTGAAAAGAACTATGAAATGGAGGTAACTATTATGTTATGCCAATTTACAGTAAAAAACTATAAAAGCATTCGAGATGAAATGACATTCGATATGCAGGCTGCGGCTATTTCTGAACATGAAGATAAAGTAATCAAAGATAAAGACGGAGAACAGTTTTTACCTGTTTCTGCAATATATGGACCAAACGGTGGAGGAAAATCAAATGTATTAGAAGCATTGCATACTTTGGCAGCAAAGGTACTTCGTCCGTTATATGCGACTGGTGATAATGAAGAACGTCTTTTTCTTCAGAAAAAATTGATTATCGGACCATTTGCATTTTCGGAAGAAACAAAAAATCAACCAACAGAGTTTGAAATTTTTTTCCGTACAGAGATGGCAGAATATAGATATATATTGCATGTGAAAAGAGATATTGTTGTTTATGAAAGTCTTGATCGTGTGAAACTGGATACCGGTAGAAAATCTGCGCTTTTTGAACGTGATGAAGAAATTCTATTAAAAGGTGTCTTCGCCAAATTAAAGATAAGTGATGAATTATCAACAACACTTCCATTATTATCATATCTTGGAATTACTTATAAAAAGAACGAAGTGGTAAAAGACGTTCTGGATTGGTTTGAGTATGGAATTGATTTCTTAAATTATGGTAATCCGATTGAAGAACTTCGTATGGCTGTATCAAATTCGGAAGATGTGAAGCAGTTAATGATAGATATGATTCAAGAAATGGATTTGGATATCGTGGATTTTCGTGTGGTTAAAGATGAAAATGACAGAATAGATGTGTATACAAAGCATATGGTAGAAGGTTACGAAGCAGAATTGAACTTACTAGAGGAATCCAGTGGGACAAAGAAACTGTTTGGATTGTTGCCGTTTATTGCTGATAGCTTACTATCAGGCACATCACTAGTAATTGATGAGTTAGATGCTAAGATACATCCGATACTGCTGCGACATATTATTATGATGTTCAATAATATGAATATCAATAAGAATAAAGCACAATTAATCTTTACATCCCATGATTTATCTACGATGAATAGCGAAGTGTTCCGACGTGATGAAATTTGGTTTGTGGCAAAAGGTAATGCTCAAAATTCAAAATTGTATTCCTTAGTAGAATTTAAGAACGAAAAGGGTGAGTCTGTTCGTAAGGATGCGAAATTTGATAAACAGTATCTCGAAGGTAAGTATGGTGCAGATCCATACCTCAGAAAAATTATAGATTGGGGGAAGGTTAATGCCTAAAAAAGCCAGAACAGATACATGGAGAAAAAAGCGTCGCAAAGAATATTTGGAAATGAAACAGTACAGATACTATATTTTCTGTGAAGGACAGGCAACTGAACCGAAGTATTTCCAAGGGTTTAAGAAGCTGATAGAAGAGAATCCGATCTATCGTGATATGGTCTTGATTGAAATTGAACCTTGTCAGGCAGAAACCATGCGAGTAATTGGAATGGCGGAAAAATATGTAAAAGAGAACAAAATCCAGAAAGGACAAATCTGGTGCGTTTATGATAAGGATAGCTTTCCGGCAAGTGATTTTAATGGAGTAGTAAACCGGGCAGAGCAGTTAAATAAAGAAAATCCGGAACTTCAGTATCATACGGCATGGAGTAATGAATGTATTGAGTTTTGGTTTCTTTTGCATTTTGCATATTATACGGCGAACAATCATCGGAAAGAGTATAGTGCATTTCTAAATGATAAGTTTAAAGAACTGGGGATTGGGAAATATGAGAAAAACTTGGATAATATTTTCGACATTCTGATGAAAAAGGGAAATCCGAAGCTGGCAATTCGATATGCAAAGCGGATTATAAAAGATGGACAAGGTAAAACACCAACGGAGATTGCACCGGGAACGAAGGTGTATGAGTTGGTAGAAGAACTGGCGAAGTATTTGCCGGAAGAAACTAAAGGTAGATTTATTTAAGAAAGGCGTAAATATGAAATTTACAGAAGACCAATTGAAATTATATGCAGCACCATTAAGTGAAACGGAGAATCAGAAGTGTCTTAATGCAATAGGGATGGTTCGTGATGCTTTGAAAAATTTAGGATTTACTGATGATGGAAAAGACATCCGGAAAATGTATGATGATACATATGCTTATTCGCTTGATATGAGAAGTAGTGTGGGAACAAGAAGAATACGTTTGTTTATTCAAGGTTCATATGCTAATAATACAAATGTAAGAACCCAAAGTGATGTCGACATTGCAGTTGTACAAGAAGATATATTTACCACAGAATATAGATCTGCATCAAGTTTGTACCCGCAATCAGATAAGGATTATAATTTTTGTACAGTATCACCAGCAACAAAAACATTTAAGGATGAGGTACAAGAATGTTTGGAAAGAAAATTTGGTACAGATGTTGAAAGAAAAAATAAATCTATTAAGATTCATGGAAATACTTATCGTAAAGATGCAGATTCTGTTCCTTGTCGTCGCTATCGAGATTACAGAAATGATTATAGGAAAGATGAAAGTAATTACATACCAGGTGTTGTAATAATTCCTGATCATGGAAGTAGAATTATTAATTATCCAGAGCAACATATTGCGAATGGACGGAAAAAGAATAATGATACAAATAGATATTATAAAAAGATGGTTCGTATCATTAAAAAGATGAGATATCTTATGTGTGATTGTGGATATACGGAAGCTGAACAAGTTTCGTCGTTTGGCTTAGAATCATTGTTATGGAATCTGCCGGATTCTTTATTTATGAAGTACCGCATATATCGATATGAATTTGGAGAAATCGTAGAATATCTATATAATCATAAATATGAATTTGGTTCTTATAAAGAAGCAAATGGTATTAAAGCATTGTGTCCTACGGAAACAGAGCTTGCAAATTATAAGAACTTTATTGATAGGTTATTCAAATTTTATGAATATGATATTTAGGAGAGTATGGGGGTATGGCTGAGAATTATAACAAATTTACGAACAAATCAATATGGTTTACGATAGCGATGTTTTGTTTAAGGTGCTTTCTTTCGGGAACCAAAATAATAACAGAATTTTCAATGTATGATCTTTATGGATATGCAGGAGAAGCCATTGCATTTTCTGCATTTGTAATGGTTTTATATGAAAAATGGTTGTGGAAATATAATCCGCTCGAAGGGACTCCTGTGTTAAAGAAAAAATATAGAGGAACACTTCTTTCAACATATGATGGAATTGAAAGAGAAGCGACTCTTGAGATTAAACAGACGTTGTTATCAATAAATGTTGTTTTTACGACTGGAGAAAGTAAAAGTAAGTCTATTTCTTCGTCAATAGAAAAAATACAGGATGAATGGCAACTTACTTATTGTTACTTGAATGTACCTCAGGCCAGTGTAAGAAATAGAAGTGCAATACATTATGGGACGGCATTACTTTGTATAGAGAATCCAGAGAAAATTGAAGGACAATATTTTACAGATCGTAAAACGACAGGTGATATGAAATTTATTTCGGAATAATATTTGTGGAGGATTATTGAATTTGTTCGATAGTCCTCTATTTTAATGTTTACAATCCCCTATTTCACGATATAATAAAGACGTAACAGAACTATACAAATATAACAGAGAGGTATCGCATATGAACATAGCCGCTTATTGCCGTGTTTCCACGGAGAAAGAGGATCAGCTTAATAGTTTAGAAGCTCAAAAGCAGTTTTTTACTGAATATACCCAGCGTACCGGAGACATCCTTGTTAGATTATATGCAGACGAGGGCATTTCTGGAACGAAAACGAAAAATAGAAAAGAGTTTATGCGTATGATGGCAGATGCGGATAAGGGATTGTTTGATATGCTAGTGGTAAAGGATATTTCTCGTTTTGCCCGTAATACGGTAGACCTCCTGGAGAATGTTCGCAAGCTTAGAACACTGGGGATCGAAACGCTGTTCCTGACGGCAAATATGACCAGTTATGGTAATAGTGAATTTGTCATGACAATCTTTGGGGCATTGGCGCAGGAAGAAAGTGCGAACACTTCCAAACGTGTAAAGTTTGGAAAGAAAATCAATGCGGAAAAGGGACGGGTTCCGAATATTGTTTATGGCTATGATAAAACAATCGGAGATTACTTTAATCTTGAAATCAATCGAGAGGAAGCTGCGGTAATCAAACAGATTTTTAAAATGTATACCGAAGAAGGTTATGGTGCGTTAAAAATTGCGAACCATTTGAACGAACAGGGGATACGAACAAAGAGAGGCTGTACGTGGAGTCAAAATGCAGTCTGCCGTATTCTGGACAATGAACTTTATACCGGAAAGGTTATCAATGGGAAACAGGAGGTTACGGATTTCCTGACCGGGAAGAGAACAGAAAAAGATGAAACCGAATGGATGGTCGTAGAACGCCCAGACTTGCGAATCATTGAACCGGAAATATATGAAAAAGCGAAGGAAGTACGAGCTGCCAAATCAAAATCATTTCACCTTACAAGCGAAAGAGAAAGTAATAAATACCTGTTTTCTACATTGATTAAATGTAAAGAGTGCGGTTGGTCTTTCCGGAGAATTGTCCGTAAATATAAAAATACCTATATCCGATGGGGATGTTCCGGGCATAACGGGCGAGGTGCTGACAGCTGTCCCAATGCACAGAGGGTGGATGAGGATGAACTGATCCAGGTTTTGAATGATTATTTTGCAGAAATCTTGAAGAACAAGAAAAATGTCATTCGCTATGTAACAAATGAGTTCCAGAGAGTATATAAAGCAAAAGATGAAAATGTAAATTATGAAAAGGAATTAAATGTGCAGCTTGCCAGATTACAAAAGACAAGACAGAAATACATGGACATGTATACCGATGATTTGATCAGTCGAGAAGAGCTGAATGGTAAAATTGGCGGTATGAGGAAAGAAATCGAGCGTCTGGAGAATGAACTGAAAATGGTGTCCTATAATTTAACAAAAGGACAGCAGTTGGAAAATATCCTGAATAGTACATTTCGACGGATTGAGGATATCACTGATGTGAGAGAAATGAATAATCTGCAGTTGAAGCGAATCATTCAGAAAATTGAAGTGGACAAGGAGGGAAATGTTGATATCTATCTACGATTACTTGGAGATTTAGGTTTAGATGAAACCGTTCTTGTTAGTAACGACCACACATAAAGATGTCACGGAGCGTTTACAGCAGATTAATCCATCTCTTGCCGCAGCAGCGAGAAAGGTGCTTGATACGAATAAATCCGAGCGGCATATCCGGGGCGGACTGGCTACCAGAGAAAAGTATTTGCATCATATGTAATGAAATATGCAAAATAGTATAAATAAGGACAATGAGAACAGGTGTAGAGGAGTTGAAATTCCCTGCACCTGTTTTTGCTGTTAGTGGAATGACGATGGAAATATAAGGAAATATATAGATGTGTTTGGCATCGCACTTCTGAACAAAAATGTAGCAATGTTCAGGAAAACGAGTTATGATTAATCTTAAGTACAAGCCAACGATAGAAACGAGGGGTGAGAGACATTTGCGGAAAAGTGGAATTTTAATGCATATATCTTCGCTTCCATCTCCGCATGGAATTGGAACGATGGGGAAAGCAGCGCGGGATTTCGTGGATTTTTTGCAGGAGAGTGGACAATCTTACTGGCAGATTCTGCCGATTTGTCCGACAAGTTATGGGGATTCACCATATCAGTCTTATTCTGCCTTTGCGGGAAATCCATATTTTATAGATTTGGATGAGCTGAAAAATATGGGACTTTTGGAGGCAAAGGACTACGAGGATGTGGATTGGGAGTCCACGGATGAGAAGGTCAATTATGGGGTTCTGTATGAGAAGCGATATCCCATTTTGCAGAAGGCTGCAATCAAATTTTTGGATAAGCCTTCTGAGGAGTTTGAAAAATTTTGTAAGGAAAATGAAGAATGGCTTCCGGAGTTTGCACTGTTTATGGCCTTAAAGGATGTGCATGAAGGAATGCAATGGAGTGAATGGAAAGAGGAATACCGCAATCGGGACAAAGAAGCAATTGGGCAGGCAAAGAGTAGATATGAAACGGAAATCAATCTTTGGAAGGTTTATCAGTATTTTTTCTTTAAACAATGGCGGGAACTAAAGAAATATGCCAATGACAGGGATATTCAGATTATTGGAGATTTGCCGATTTATGTGTCCTTGGACAGTGTAGATGTCTGGACGCATCCAGAATTGTTCCAGTTGGATGAAAATAGGATTCCGATTAAAGTGGCAGGCTGTCCACCGGATGCATTTTCAGATGATGGGCAGTTGTGGGGAAATCCGCTTTATAATTGGGATTATATGGAGCAGACTGATTTTCAGTGGTGGATTAACCGGATTCAATATATTTGCAAAGTATATGATGTGTTACGAATTGACCATTTCCGGGGGTTTGATTCTTATTATGCAATTCCATATGGCGAGCCGACTGCAAAGAACGGGGTTTGGAAAAAAGGACCGGGAATGAAGCTATTTAATAAGGTAGAGGAAACGATTGGCAGACAGCATATTATTGCGGAGGATTTGGGATATTTAACGAAATCTGTACGTGAAATGCTGAAGGAAAGTGGTTTTCCGGGAATGAAAGTTCTGGAGTTTGCATTTAACAGCAATGCAGTGGGAGAAAATGAATATTTACCGCATAATTTTACGGAAAACTGCGTGGCGTATGCAGGAACGCATGATAATAATACCATAGAAGGATGGTTTGAAGAAATTTCCGAAGATGATGCAGAGTATGCAAGAGACTATTTGCGTCTTACAGAACAAAATCAGTCATGGGGCATGATTCAGGCATTGTGGGAAAGTTCCGCAGAGATTGTGATTGCGCAGATGCAGGATATTCTGGGGCTTGGAAAAGAAGCGCGGATGAATATTCCATCTACATTGGGAAATAACTGGTGCTGGCGGGTGAAGCCGGAAGTATTTACCCATGCACTGGCATATAAGCTGCGAAATATGACAACCATGTACGGAAGGCTGCCATAAATGGAAAAAGATGGCATTTACATATGATTCCTAAAAGAATATATTGTAAATCTTGGTTATTTTATTTATAATAAACCCATGTAATTGATAATTACGAAGGTTTTTCAGGATTGTGAGAGCATAAATGCGGAGCATTCCGTAGTGAGGAAATAGTTGGTTTCCTTGAATACAAATTTTATGGGAGGAAGATACATGGAGAGAGAGTTAGTCATTGTATTAGACTTTGGCGGGCAGTACAATCAGCTTGTGGCAAGACGTGTCCGTGAGTGCAATGTATATTGTGAAATATATTCATACAAGACCGATATCGAATTTATAAAAAGCAAAAATCCAAAAGGTATTATTTTGACCGGAGGACCAAATAGCTGTTATGAAGAAGGAGCACCTACTTATTCAAAAGAATTATTTGAAATGGGAATTCCAGTATTAGGTTTGTGCTACGGTGCACAGCTTATGATGCATGTACTTGGCGGAAAAGTTGAGAAGGCAAGTGTAAGTGAATATGGTAAGACAGAGGTTCTAATTGATAAGACAGAATCGAAATTATTTAAAAATGTATCAGAGAAAACAATCTGCTGGATGAGTCATACAGACTACATTTCCCAGATTGCTCCTGGATTTGAGATTTCAGCGCATACAGCAGACTGTCCGGTAGCGGTAGCAGAAAATGCGGACAAGAGTCTCTATGCAATCCAGTTCCACCCAGAAGTGCTTCACACAGTAGAAGGAACAAAAATGCTTTCAAACTTCGTTCTCGGCATTTGTGGATGTGCTGGTGACTGGAAGATGGATGCATTTGTGGAAAATACAATCAAAGAAATCCGTGAAAAAGTTGGAGACGGAAAAGTTCTTCTGGCTTTATCAGGCGGAGTGGATTCCTCTGTTGCAGCAGGTTTGTTATCCAGAGCAATCGGCAAACAGTTGACGTGCGTATTTGTAGACCACGGTCTTATGCGTAAAGACGAAGGTGACGAAGTAGAAAGCGTATTTGGACCAAAAGGTCAGTTTGATTTGAACTTCATTCGTATCAATGCACAGCAGAGATACTACGATAAACTTGCGGGAGTAACAGAGCCGGAAGAAAAACGTAAAATCATTGGCGAAGAGTTTATTCGTATCTTTGAGGAAGAAGCAAAGAAAATTGGTGCAGTAGATTTCCTTGCACAGGGAACGATTTATCCGGACGTTGTAGAAAGTGGACTTGGCGGAGAATCCGCAGTGATTAAATCTCATCATAATGTAGGTGGATTACCGGATTATGTTGATTTTAAAGAAATCATTGAACCACTTCGTGACTTATTCAAAGACGAAGTAAGAAAAGCCGGACTTGAACTTGGAATTCCGGAAACACTGGTATTCCGTCAGCCATTCCCGGGACCGGGACTTGGAATCCGTATCATCGGAGAAGTAACTGCAGAGAAAGTAAAAATCGTTCAGGAAGCGGATGCAATCTACAGAGAAGAAATCGCAAAAGCCGGACTTGACCGAGAAATCAATCAGTATTTCGCAGCACTTACAAATATGCGAAGCGTAGGAGTTATGGGAGATTTCAGAACATACGATTACGCAGTAGCACTGAGAGCCGTAAAGACCGTTGACTTCATGACAGCAGAAGCTGCAGAAATTCCATATGAAGTATTAAATAAAATTATGAATCGAATTATAAATGAGGTTCAGGGGGTTAACAGAGTATTCTATGATCTGACGAGTAAACCACCAGGAACGATAGAGTTTGAATAGTTGGAGCTAAGCTGTAAAGCCTTTGTTTACAAGGGTTTTACAGCTTTTCCTTTATAGGATTGCATTTTCATTGCATTATTTTTCTTCAACTGTTCTGTGATAGATTGCTGTATGTTGATTGCTGGTATAATTAGCAATGCTTTCAGTAGCAGATTGTACTTGTAATATTCCAGTCAGCTTTTTAGCAACTTCAAGATTTGTATTTGGATACAGATGACCATAAGTGCCGAGTGTTGTCTGTATTTTTTCATGTCCTAAACGTTCCTTGATAAGTAAAGGATTTTCGCCCATGCTGATAAGCAATGAAGCGTGTGAATGTCGCAAGGCATGAATTTTAATACGATGAACACCTGCTAAATTTGACAACTTTTCCAAAGCTCTGGGAAGCGTTGTTTTACTGGTTGGAGTTCCGTTATAACTTAGTACAAGTGAACAATCGGGAAGAACCTGTTGCTGAACACTTTGCCAAGCCTTTAGCTCATTGAGTGTATCTGAATCAATATAAATAGTACGGATACTTGCCTGTGTTTTCGGCTCAACGAATTTATAGTCCGTCATTGTTCGGTAATATAATGTTTTGGTAATGCTAAGCAAGCCTGTTTCAAAATCTATGTCTGACCAATGTAATGCTGACGCTTCGCCAATTCGCATACCAGTCATAAATAATAACCAGAACGATATAAACAGATAATGTTCATAATAGTCTTTCTTACAGAGTAAGGAAATAACCTTTTGAAATTCTTCTAATGTCCAGAAATCAACTTTGGTTTTCTTGCTTTTGATATTTCCTATCATTCGAGAGGGGTTTTTCTTTGCAATCCCAAGCACGATCGCTCTGTCAAATGCAATGGAAAGCATTCCCTGTACAATACGGATGTAATTAGGACTAAAATCTTTTGCAAGTTTCAACTGCCAGTTTTGAACATGGATAGGTTCGATTTCGTTTGTTTCCATTTTGTAGAAATAGGAAAAATGTTTCTTGATGGTAGTAGCACGATTAAGATAAGTGCTTTCTTTTACCTGTGTTTTATACCATGGCAGGTAGGTTTCTTCTATAAATTGCTGAAAAGAAACGCCATCTTTTTTTGTTGTCAATTCTTCGGTAGAAGCTAACACCAGTTTTGAATATTCTTCCTTTGCTTCTTTTTTCGTTCTGAATCCACTTCGGTATTTCTGTATCTGTTTTCCGGTAATGGGATTGTAGCCTAAATTAGCTCTGAAATAATAAGTTCCGTTATCTGCTTTCTTAATAGGGTCTTTTGCCATGATTTCACTCCTTACATGATATGCAAGAAGTACAATCAATCGTTTGTGTCTGATAATGTAATCCCTAATAATTCTTCCACGGCTTCTTTGGGCACTCTGTCCAATTTACGGGATTGGTAATAAGTATGCCCTTTTTCAATCATAAGTTTTTTTGCTTTTCTTATGATGTCTGCCGAGAAAGAAGTTCCATAACCTAGTGCTATGAGGTCTTTTTTTGTTACGGTAATCATAATCCTCCTTTCCATAGACCAGATAAGGAAATCTCAATATCTTGTCTATCAGTATATCAAATGATGAGCAAAAAAGCTCTATTAAGATGATTTTTTCTTGCAAAATCGTTGTTAGATAGTTTTACAAGCAATCAGACGGCTTCGGCAAGCTCCGCTGGTATCTCAACCATTCCCATTCCTGTGGGCTGAACCGTGTCATACGGGTGTATCATTATCCTGTGTTGCAGGTCATGGCAGAACGACTTTTCCAACGGTCGCTCCCAGATCATTGCATGAATCGCTATCTCCCGATTGGAAAAGTCACGGCGTACAACCTCTGATGGCTCACTGCAAGCACAAACGTATCTGACTGCTTTATTCACTTGTCAAAGAACTGTTAGGCTCTTGTCAGCCTGTATCAATTCATTTTTACAAATGGACTGATACAGAATGATAAGAAAAAGCGGAACAGGAAAGAGGGGAGTTTATTAAATCATGCTCCGCTCAAATATTACTTAATGTTCGTCTATTTCAAATTCACATATCATTTTTAAAAGGGCTTCTCTGATACGCCCCTTTAATTCCATATCAACCACAATGTATACGTTGCCGTATTCATCGTAAAACGGGCGTAAACAGCATTTTGATATGTAGGCTTCATAGAACAGCAACAGCTTTTCTATGGCGTTTTCGTTACCGTCCACGGCTGATGATATGAGAAAAAATGATGGAAGTGTGTGTTGCTTATTCTTCATTTGTTTTCTTCTCCTTTAACTGCTTTCTGATTTCTTCAAGTGAATTTCTTCTGTGCCTGTATGATGTGCTTCGGTTGATGTTCAGTTTTTCGCCTATCTCCGAATCGCTCATATCCAAGAAGAAAAACATCAATACAATGTTTCGGCTCTGCTCCGGCAACTGTTTCAGTGCTTCTGCAAGTTCTTCATCAAGTACACGGATTTCTGTACCGCACACATCGAATGTTGTATATTCACTTTCGTAATCGTCCCATACAATCAATTTCTCAACAACAATCTCTGGAAGCTCACAAAAGGATACTTCCTTTGCCTGTCGTCTAGCTAATTCCTTGCGGTAGTTACGGACAATGCCTTTCACAACCTTTTTGAGCTTACAGTCAAACTGACACTGTATTGTCTTTTGGAAGTCTGATGGTTTCAAAATCACACCCCCTTTCGCTATGAAGTGAAAAGTATGTATCCCTCTTTCCGCACCATATCTGTACGGCAGGGTGTGATTTGTTGCAGAATTGAAAAACTTTTTGAAAATGTGAAAACAGCCTATTTGCACCAATAACAAATAGACTGTTTTTAAAACACCTGATATATGGGTTTTTAATTCATGTTCAAGGGCTGATGATATACTAAGAAAAAGAGGAAATAAATTCGGTTGTCGGTATAGACTGCCTGTTTTACTTAGAATCACAAATTGCTCCTTGACCAGAGCAAGCCTGTGAAAATAGAAAAAGGACAGCTCTGGTTATACCAAAACCGTCCCTATATTTTTGGACATTATAAAAGAGATTACCCACAGAACGGTTTTTTTTATTTACCGAACGAGGTAATATTTTTACTTGAATTTACAGTGCATATAATATGAGATTTTAACACATTCTAATCACATAACATGAAGTATAAACTCATGCTAGGTGATTAAAAATGAGAAAAAAGAAAGATACTCACAGCTTTGATTTTCGTCCTTTAGGACTGGCAATCAGAGAAGCCAGAGAAAAAGCAGGGCTTTCCAGAAATGATTTAGGCGATAAAGTCTTTTACGGAGAACGTCATATCGCAGATATTGAAAATATCGGAAAACACCCTAGCTTTCAGTTATTCCATGATTTAGTTACCATGTTCAATATATCTGTTGACGAGTATTTCTATCCAGCGAAGAATGTTGAAAAAAATACAGCCCGCCGTCAGATAGATTCGTCACTTGATTTATTGACTGATAACGAATTAAAAATCATTCAAGGTACGATTGACGGTATCTTGAACAGCAGAGAGGATAAGAAGTGATTTGCTTCTTATTTTCTCTGTTTTTCTATACAGATTCTTCAACATTTATTTGTTGATCTGCTCCGCAGGTAACAAATAAGAGCCGACAATCTATAAGTTACAATAACTTACAAATTATCGGCTCTGCGTCTTTGCGTCTGGCTCTTTGATGATTTGTATTTTTTTACTTTCCGCGAATAAAATGGAAATCGCAACAATTAGCGCCTTCCCCGAT
>OIZO01000552.1_pt1 | contig 24344 bp, 25 predicted proteins | sample 1588551 | NCBI WGS metagenome assembly OIZO01 (sample SAMN03283271) | human gut metagenome | biome: human-associated habitat; material: feces | host: Homo sapiens | place: Peru | collected 2012 | reverse complement strand
CCACACGCACCTCAAACGTGCTTGTCTACCATTCCAACACTCTCGCAAGTGCTTGGATATTATATCCTATTCTGGCGGATTTGTCAAGTGCGATTTACGGGATGGGACGGTAGTTTTTTTCGGAGACGGCATAGCCTCTGCCGGGGGCAGGCTGCCACTGGTACCGATTTTTCTGCTCCTCTGGAAACAGACTCTCCATAATGGCGGCGATGACGCCGCCATGGGTGATGAGAACGGTATCCTCTTTCAGCAGCTCCGGCAACGCGGACAGCACCCGTTGGGTCATCTGGTTGCCGCTCTCCCCCTCCGGTGGGATATTTGCCATATTGTCTCCGGTGAGCCAAGCCTGATAGTCCCGCCGGTCCTTCAGCTCTTCGTAGGTGTGCATTTCGAAAACGCCGAAGTCCACCTCCCGGAAGGCCGGGGATCGGGTGTGGGCCACGGGACCGAAGAGGATGGACAGGGTCTGCTCTGTCCGGCGCATGCCGCTGGTAAGAAATCGGGCCTCCGGTATTTCATAGCACAGCCGCCTCAGCTCTTCGGCTCCCTCCTGAGATAGGGGCAGGTCCGTACTGCCGCAGTAGCGGTGCTCCAGATTTGCCTGGGTCTTGCCGTGGCGGATCAGATAGAGCGTACTCATTTCAGTCTCTGCTCCAAGCCGCAGAAGATCCGATAGACCCGGCTTGCGTGAGCAGCCAGATATTGGCACACCAGTCCTGTCACCTGCCGCCACTGGCGAAGTTCCGGGTCGATGGGGACCACACCGCAGAATACATCCATGCAGATCAAGGTTTTTTCGGAAAGGTCCTGGCCTTTCAGAATTTCCAGAGGGTCCTTGCCTTCCTGGACGCAGGCCAGAGTGAATTCCTCCAACCGGTCAATGCAGGGTTTGGAAAAATCGATATCGCTTCCGGTGCAGGTATAGACCCCCTCCCCGGGAATGCCCAAAGTGTTTTCCGCAAAGGCACGCTTGCCCTGATAGGCACCGCCAATAATCAAATCCATGTTTTTTCTCCTTTACAATAGGGCCATTGCGCCCAGAGCTCCCAACTCCGCCAATGTCAGGCAATAGCCGGAAATATCGCCGTTCATACCTCCCAGGCTCTTGTATGCCCTGCGCAGAGCCAGCCCATAGACGGTAAGCTCTGCCGCAATGACCCAGACGTAGGTTGGCCAAATGCAGAGGGCTCCTGCCAGACACAGCAGCAGCGCAGCCCCGGGGATGCAGATATCCGCCGCCCTTGCCTTTTTCTGAACATACTGGCTGGTGGACATTTTGGGCAGCACCGCCACTGCCACCGCACTGGCGCAGCGGCTGACCACAGGAATCAAAATCAGCATTTTGGCATCCGCCCAATTGGGTGCGGCAGTGCAAAAGGCAAACTGGAAGAGGGTCAGCAGAATGGAGCCGATGACTGCAAAGGAGCCTACATGGGAGTCCTTCAGGATTTCCCGGCGGCGATCCAGGTCCCGGCAGGACCGGACGGCGTCGGTCACATCCATAAAGCCGTCCAGGTGGATGCTGCCCGTCAGGATCCACGGGGCGGCGCAGAGGACGGCTCCCTGGACCAGCACAGGCAGCGCAAGAAAATCGCACAGCAGACTCCCCAGCCACCAGACGAGGCCAATCTCCAAGCCCACCAGGGGCAAGCACCACAGGAGCTTGTCCCTGGCCTGCTCATCCCAGATCTGAACGGGGCAGGGTATGGCGCAGAACATGGACTGGCACATAACAAACGCGTGAAACAGGGACTTCATTTTGGAATCCCTCCCTTGTGAAAAATCAGGTTCCCGGCGCTGACCTCAATCACGGTGTCAGCCCGGGAGGCCAGGTACCGGTCCAGCTTGGCAAGTCCCCGGCGGTAATTTTCCGTTACCTCATCGTAGCGGGCGGCATCAGAATAGATATAGTCGCTGACCAATACAAGATTGGAGACCCTGTCGCAGAGTGACCCCAGCCCCTTTTGGCAGCGATCGGCTGCATCCTCGTCCATCTCACAGGAGGTAGGGTCCGGGAAAAGCTCATTGAGGAGCAAGGCGGTGACACTGTCCAGAAGGAAGCTGCCATTGGGGTCTGCTTTGGTAAGCACCTTGGCAATGTCTCTCCCCTGCTCCACGGTCTCGAAGCCCATGCCGTCCCGGTCGGCGATGTGGCGGCGGATACGGTCCCTGTCCTCCTGGTCGCTGGGAATCATAGTGGCAATATAGTAGCGCTTCCCGCCCTCTGCCAGTTTCACAGCCAAATTCTGGGCCAGGGAGGACTTTCCGTTTTTCGCCCCTCCCGTAATAAATACGATCATTTCCGGGCCTCCACTGTGAACTTATCCCCTTCCCGGATCTCCTCCAGGTAACCGTCATCAATGCCCGCCTGGTCAAAGGTAGCCATATCGTTTATGATGCTACAGGCAGCGGACAAAACCTGGAACGCCAATGGGCAGCCGCTGCCCTCGCCCAGGCGCATACCCAGCTGGAAGATCGGCTCCAGCCGTAGCTCCTCCAGAGCCAGTCTATAGCCGATCTCGTAGGACAGATGACTGGGCACAAAATAGTCCCGGGCCGCCGGGCAGAGCCGGGCAGCGCAGAGGGCGGCTACCGCAGAGATAAAGCCGTCGATGACCACCGGCCGGTGACTGGCAGCGGCCCCCAGGAAGGCCCCGCACATGGCAGCTAAGTCGAAGCCGCCGACCTTTTGCAGAACGTCCACCGGGTCTTTCCCATTCGGTTGATTCAGGGCAATGGCCTGGACAATGACCTGCTTCTTTTTTTGAAAGGATTCGTCGGTGATACCGCCGCCTCTACCAGTGACAGTCTCTACCGGCACCCCCAGCAGCACTGCCAGCACCGCCGAAGAGGTAGTGGTGTTGCCGATGCCCATCTCCCCAACGCCCAAAGCATCCGCCGGGGTATCCATGGCCAGCTGGGCTCCGATGAGAATGGCTTTCTCCGCCTGCTCCCGGGTCATGGCCGGACCCTTGGCAATGTTCTGGGTCCCAAAGGCAATTTTCCGGTCCAGCACCGCCGGTTCCCGAATGATGGCGTTGACACCCACATCGCAGACGGTGATCCCGGCTCCGAAGTGCTTACACAGCACGGAGGCGCCGGTTTTGGCCCGGGTCAGGTTAACGGTCTGCATCAGTGTCACAGACTGGGGGGCACTGGATACTCCCTCCTCTACCACACCGTTGTCGGCAGCGAAGACCAGCAAATGGGTCTTATCCATGGTGTTTTGGACTTTTCCTGTGATCCCGGCCAGCTGAATGGACAGGTCCTCCAGCCGCCCCAGGCTTCTGGGGGGCTTGGCCAAGGCATCCTGCCGCCGGCGGGCAGCCTCCATGGCGGCCTCATCCAGAGGCTGGATCCTGGTTATCAGTTCTTTCAGGGTCATATTTCTTCCTCCAATAGTCCCTTTTGCCGGAGCCACGCTATATCCACGGCTCCGTTTGTCACTTCCAGAGTAAAGCTGGCGTCCAGCTCCTGCGCCTGGCGCAGAACATCCTCTATTGGGATGTTCCCCTGCCCCAGAGAAGAATGGGTGTCCGCCCTAGAATCGTTGTTATGAATGTGAAAATGCCTTATCCAAGGCCCAAGGGTCTCCAGCCAGCCGGAAACCGGGATTCTGGAACAGACATTGGCGTGGCCCACATCCAGGCAAATGGCAAGCCGGGGATCGTCCACCTCTTTCACGATGTCCCGCATCCAGGCTGGATCCGACTCCATCACGTTTTCCAGGCAGATGATCCTATTTTCCCGCATATCCTTTAAGAATTCTCGCCAGAAGAGGATGGATTGCTCCGTATACCAGCAGGGATAATAGACGTTGGGTACAAACCCGGCATGGATCACCACCTTGTCTGCCCCATAGTTTGCCGCCAGGCCGCAGGCTTGCCGGTAGCGCTGGGCCGCCAATCGCCGGGCCTTCGGATCGATGGCACAGGGAAAGAGCTCATTGAAAGGGCCATGGAGGATCCTGCGAGGGACCCCCTGCACCTCCGCCAGAACCTTTTGGTGGTGCTCTTCAAAGTCCTCGTCCATATTGCTGGCGGTGCAGTACTCCGCGATCTCCACGCCCAAGCCCTGAGCCCGGGCGATGCTGCCCGCTTCCGGGTCAATGGTGGAAAGATAGACGCGCTGTTTTTTCATAACTGTCCTCGCTTGCCGCATTTTTTGCTATTATAACAATCTCCAGGCAAAAATGCAATAGGCCAGCCAATTCCCATTGATTTTCCAGAGGATTTGTGCTACAATGGCTTCTCCTCCGGAGTCCTCTCCGGATGCACCAACAGAACAGGAGTATATTCTTATGAAGAAATGGATCGCGGTACTTTTGTGCCTTATCACGCTTTTTTCTCTGGCAGCCTGCGGCAAACGGGAGGCGGAGCAGACAACCGTCCAATTGGTATCCGGACAAACCTACGGCACCGGCAAGCACAGCTTTGACTTTGTGGTCACCGACCCTGATGGTGTGGATACCTCCGTCACCGTAAAAACCGACGCGGATATGGTAGGTGCCGCCCTGCTGGAGCTGGGCATTGTAGACGGAGAAAACAGCTCCTACGGGCTGTACGTCAAAACCGTAAACGGCATCACTCTGGACTACGACAAGGACGGAAAATACTGGGCCTTCTATGTCAACGGTGAGTACGCTCTAAACGGTGTAGACGCTACCCCGGTGGAAGATGGGGCAATCTACGAAATGAAAGCGGAATAAAAGTTGCTGTCATTGGGAGACAGTGTGCCCACTGTCTCCCAATGACATTTCTCTTTTTATGCAAAGTTTTTGAGATTATTGACAAACAATCAAAAATGGATTATAGTATGGTTGTTGAATTTGCAAACCCTAACTATAAAATAACCATATGTGAGGACAGGTGAATAACATGTATTTGGATGAATACAAACGCTGGTCTCAGGCCCAGCTGGAGGACCCGGCACTGACCAAGGAGCTGGCCCAGATTGCCGGAGACGATGACCAGATCAAGGAGCGATTCGCCGTGGCATTGAAGTTCGGCACCGCCGGTCTGCGGGGCGTTTTGGGTGCCGGCACCAACCGGATGAACATCTACGTAGTCCGGCAGGCCACCCAGGGTCTCGCCAACTGGGTAAAGACCCAGGGCGGCAACCAGCTGGTAGCCATCTCCTACGACAGCCGGATCAATTCTGACGTATTTGCCAAGGAGGCCGCCAAAGTTCTGGCCGCCAATGGCATAAAGGTCCGCATCTATGACGCTCTCATGCCTGTGCCGGCTCTGAGCTTTGCCACCCGATACTACGGGGCCAACGCCGGTATCATGATCACGGCCTCCCACAACCCCGCCAAGTACAACGGCTACAAGGCCTATGGCCCCGATGGCTGCCAGATGACCGACGATGCTGCCGCGGTGGTCTACGCCGAAATCCAGAAAACCGATGTACTCGCCGGTGCCAAGCTGGTCTCCTTTGAGGAGGGTCTCGCTTCCGGCATGATCCAGTACGTGGAAGACGCCTGCAAGGAGGCGCTGTACGACGCCATCAAGGCCAGGTCCGTCCGTCCCGGCCTGTGCAAAACCGCCGGTCTGAAGCTGGTCTACTCCCCCCTGAACGGCTCCGGTCTGGTACCCGTGACCCGTGTCCTCCACGACATCGGCATCTCCGACATCACCATTGTTCCCGAGCAGCAGTACCCCGACGGCAACTTCCCCACCTGCCCCTACCCCAATCCCGAGATTTTTGAAGCCCTGCGCCTGGGTCTGGAGCTGGCCAAGAAGTCCGGCGCGGACCTGATGCTGGCCACCGACCCCGATGCGGACCGGGTGGGCATCGCCATCAAGTGCCCCGACGGCTCCTACGAGCTGGTCTCCGGCAACGAGGTTGGCGTATTGCTGCTGGACTACATCTGCCAGGGCCGGATTGAAAACGGCACCATGCCCAAGAACCCGGTAGCCGTCAAGTCCATCGTCTCCACTCCTCTGGCCGACGCCGTTGCCAAGAGCTACGGTGTGGAGATGCGCAATGTACTGACAGGCTTTAAATGGATCGGCGACCAGATTGCCCGGCTGGAAAAGGCAGGCGAAGTGGACCGCTTTATCTTCGGCTTTGAGGAAAGCTACGGCTACCTGGCCGGACCCTACGTCCGGGATAAGGACGCCATCATCGGCTCTATGCTGATTTGCGAAATGGCCGCCTACTACCGTTCCATCGGCTCCTCCATCAAGGAGCGGCTGGAAGCCATCTATGCCAAGTTCGGCCGTTACCTGAACAAGGTGGACTCCTTTGAGTTCCCCGGCCTCTCCGGCATGGACAAAATGGCCGCCATTATGGACTCCCTGCGGAAGAATCCCCCTGCGGAAATCGGCGGCTACAAGGTCACCAAGGTCACCGACTACGAAAAGAGCGAAGAGACGGGCCTGCCCGCCGCCAACGTGCTGATCTATGCCCTGGACGGCGGCGCCACCGTGGTGGTCCGTCCCTCCGGCACCGAGCCCAAGATCAAGACCTACTTCACCACCCTGGGTAAGGACCTGGCAGAGGCCCAGGCCCAGAAGGACAAGCTGGCAGAAGCGCTGAAGCCGATTTTGGCGTAAGATTTCCATAAAACTCGCCCCCGGATTGCTCCGGGGGCGTTGCTGCGTATTGGGGGATAAATAAGGATTTGGCGAAGCCGAAGTCGAGCAGCCCCCGCCGGAGGAAGCCTTCCCCTACGGGGAAGGTGGCAGGGCCATAGGCCCTGACGGATGAGGGGTGCCCAACTACAGAAATCAAACGAGCTCCGATGAGCATTTTCAATTGCAGGCGGTACAAAGACTCCCTTGCGTAAAGGGAGCTGTCAGCCGTAGGCTGACTGAGGGATCGACCAAGCACCTCCCATTCATCTTGGCCTGGTTCTTTGGGAGGGCTGATTCCCCCTCATCCGTCCCGGGCTGCGCCCGGTCCACCTTCCCCGTGGGGGAAGGCGACCTCCGGCGGGGGAAGGCTGAAATTCACCTCCAGGACATGACCGGCCACTTGCCGCTGCGGTCTTCGAAGCGGTTGACCGGGGGATACCAGTTCAGCTCCACGGTGCCGGTACGGCCGTGGCGGTTTTTGGCCACGTTGATGTAAAAGGGCTGGGGCTGGCTGGGATCCTGGAGGTCGGAGGGGGCATTGCGGTGGAGGAGCAGCACCCCATCCGCGTCCTGCTCCAGAGCGCCGGAGGACCGGAGCTGGCTGAGCTTCGGCAGACTGTCGCAGACCGGGGAGACGGACTCCCGGTTCAGCTGGCACAGGGCCAGCACCACGCAGTTTAGCCGCCGGGCCATCCGCTTCAGGTCCCCGGAGATCTGGGTCACCCGCTCGTATTCCGTCTGCTTGGTGCTGCGGGTCTGGACCAGGCCCAGGTAGTCCAGGATCACCACCTGGGCTTTCAGGTGTCTGGCCTGCTGCTCCAGCTCCGGCACCGTCAGGCCGTTGGGGTTCCACAGCCGCAGAGCCCTGGGCTCCAGCTGGCCGCAGGTGTTCAGCAGCTGCAATTCCTCCTCCTGGGTGGTTTTGCCGAAGAGAAGCCGACTGTAGGAGCACTTCAGAGGGGTGAAGGCGGCCAGCCGCCGGGCGTTCAGCTCCTCCAGGCTCATCTCCAGGCTGGCATAGAGCACCGTCCGGTCCTTGGCCAGCATATCCCCCAGGGCAATGGCAAAGGAGGATTTGCCCACTCCGGGCCGGGCGGCCAGGATGTAGAATCCGCCCTGGGCAAAGCCTGCCAGCGTGGTATCCAGGCCGGGAAAGCCGGTGCGGAGGGTCTGCCGCTGCCCGCTGTTGACCTGGGCCCGGTAGGTGAGGAAGGCATACAGGCTTTCGGCGGCGGTGGGGACGGTGGACCTGCCGGTGTCCAGGGCTTCCAGGATGCTTTGGGCCTGGTTGCGCAGCTCTGTGGGGTCCTGGTCTGTGGACAGGGCCTGCTCCGTCAGCTGGCACCCCAGGTCCCGGAGCCGCCGCCGGGCGTAGCCCTCGGCCACGGTTTTGGCATGGTCTCCGGCATAGACGCAGGTGGGGGAGAGCTCCATGCATTCCAGAAGAAACCGGTTGTCCAGGCCCGAAAGCCGCCCCACGGTGACCGGGTCGATGGGCTTGCCCTGGTCTGCCAGGGCGCAGATGGCCTCGTAGGCCTTCCGGCAGGCGGGATTGCCGAAGGCCTCTCCATTGGGCAGCACCGGCCGGACCAGCTCCAGGCAGCTGCCGTCGATGAGCAGGGCCCCCAGGGTGCTGAATTCGGCGCTTTGAAAGTCAAACATTTCCTGGGCCCTCCTCAGTATGTGATAGGGTCAAAGGGGTCCACCAATGGGGCCAGGACAATGGGGGCGGGCCGAGAGGTCTGCCGGGGCATATGGGCCTCCTTCCGGGCCCAGTTCCGGGCGGCGGCACGCCAGTCCTTCATGGCGTGGCTGCCTACCTTCCAGCCGTTGGCGGTGTAGTAGTCCAGGAATTCCTGAGGGTCCATGGTAAGCTTTGCCTCCCGGACATAGGCCCCGATCTCTGCCTGGCTAGGGGGGACAAACCGCTTCCTGGGGGCGGGAGGGGCTTTGGCCGCTATACTCTCCCGTAATTGAACTGGATTGGATTGTACTGGACTGGACTGTACTGTACTGGATTGTATTGTATTGGCTTCGTTTGCTTGGTTTGCTTCATTTGCTTCCGCTGCCTCGCATGCTTCCTCTTGCCCATCCTGGGGCTCCTGCTCCGGCTGCCTGGAGCCCTGGCAGGCCTGGCCCCCCAGCCGCCCCGCCTTGGCCCGCTTCGCCCGGATGGACTCATAGCGGGCGTTGTCCAGCTCCAGCTGAGGCTGAAAATAGTCCCACAGCAGAGCCAGGGGCCCCTCCAACTCCGGCACCACCCCGGTTTCCCCATAGTCCAGCATGGCATCATACAGCCGCAGCCGGTCCTCCATAGGCAGCTTCCGGGAGGGCCGCATGGTAAAATAGATCATCACACCAGGTTTGTTCATGGTTGTCTCCTTTGATAGTTGAATTTAGTGAACTTATTATACATGGAAAATTCAAAAAAGTCAACTTTGGCGGAATTCGACGGGACTGGAGCAGCCTGACCATGTAGCGGATGTCCCTGTAAAAAAAGTTGGAGCGGCCCCGAACGGGACCGCTCCAACCAGTCTGTCAAAGAACCCCCTGCTTTTCAGAGTGATATGATCCCCCCTAAAGTAGACCAAGAAAAAACCAAAGTCTGCTTTAGGGGGGATTCTATAAGGGATACATCAGTTCGCCGGAGCACTGAGCCATTGCCGGACGGTCTCCACACTTACCTCCACGGCCTGCGCGATCATTTCGCTGCTCAGGCCCATTTTGTTCAGATTGAGGGCCACTTCCTTTGCCTTCAGCATTTCGCCTTTGGTCATGCCTTTGGCCATGCCTTTGGCCATACCTTCAGCCATGCCTTTGGCGATGCCTTGTTTTTCAACTCTATCCAGAATTTCACACATATTTTTCGGACCTCCTTCCGATTCCTTGGTGCAGGCTTCCTCAAATCGGTGGTCGCCTGTCATAATGCTCAATAATTGCAACATTTCCTGAACGTGCTGGATTTCCTTCCGGCTGGGTTCATAGTCACCGTTTCTCCGCTTTTGCACAAAGAAATCTGCCACAATGCCAAAATCACTTTTAAATAGTTTTACCTGCTCTTCAGTAAGATATGCAATTTCAAACAGATTGATCTCATAGTCTTTTACATAGGGCTGAAATTCTTCTGGGACATCCAAACAGCCCAATAGGTTTTTCGGTTTGTCCCAATGCTTATCGTGGCCAAAATACAGGACCAATGTCACCACCGGATAACGGTCCGGCCCGTTTAATTGATTTCGGTATTCTGCGCCATCGTAACCGATCACTCGAAGGGGCATATCCGGGTCCGGCCGTGTCTGATTTTCCAGACCGATACAGGCAATGCGGATATTCTGCCTGCACCAGCGCTTTGCAACATCCCGCTCGATTTCCCGGAGCTTTCCGTCCGCTTTATAGGCTGACCGTGGGGCTTGATCTACAAGCTCATCTGCTTTTAGGATTTCTCTGCCATCAAAGAGCAGAACGTTCACAATATCAGCAAACACATCATCATATGCTTCCAGCAGCTTTTCGGAAATATCCTTTTGCGCCACGAAACCACCCCTTCCTATTGTCAAAGCGAAAGTCTCTGCTCTCTCATAATCTTACCACGCATTCTTTTATTTTTCAAGAGAAACCAGCATTGGGTCAAAAGAATTGCAAAGCTGCCGCTTTGAAAAAAGTGACTGGCTCCCGGAATATTTTTTAGAAAATTTCAAAAAAATCGTTGACAATTCTCTTTCTGAATGATAAAATAATTCAGCCGCATCAGGAAGGCTTACAAGTGCTGCCCAAAAACAGCCGCCTTGAGAGCGAGACTACACACTAAAGTAGGTGAAATGAGAAAATGAAGGCAGTTTTTGTTACCGGCGGTAAGCAGTACACTGTTGCCGAGGGCGACGTTCTGTTCATCGAGAAGCTGGGCGTGGAAGCCGAGCAGACCGTGAAGTTCGACCAGGTTCTGGCCGTGCTGGACGGTGAGAACTCCAAGATCGGTGCTCCCGTTGTGGAGGGTGCCGCTGTGGAGGCCAAGGTCGTGAAGAACGGCAAGGGCAAGAAGATCGACGTGCTGAAGTACAAGGCTAAGAAGAACGAGAAGACCCACATCGGTCACCGTCAGCCCTACACCAAGGTCGAGATCACCAAGATCGCCCTGTAATTGCTATGACCAAAGTTGAATTTTTTACCGAGGACGATCGGATCACCGGGTTCAGCGTCTCCGGTCACAGCGGCTACGGTGAGGCAGGCAGCGACATTGTCTGCGCCGCCATTTCCGCCGCTGTCGCCATGGCAGAGGCCACCATCAATGATGTGTGCGGCGCCAAAGCCAAGGTTCGGGTCAAAGAGGAGGATGCCCGCATCACCCTGACCCTCCCCACGAGCTGCGATGAGGAAGAGAGTGTACAGGCTTGCTTGGCCGGTATGATGCTCTATCTGTGCAGCCTGCGGGACGAATATCCAGATAACGTCGAAGTTTTGGAGGTGTAATACAATGCTGAAGATTGGTATTCAGTTCTTCGCTCACCACAAGGGCGGCGGTTCCACCAAGAACGGCCGTGATTCCGAGTCCAAGCGTCTGGGCTGCAAGCGTGCCGACGGCCAGTTCGTCCTGGCTGGCAACATTCTGGTCCGCCAGAGAGGCACCCACATCCATCCCGGCACCAATGTTGGTATCGGCAAGGATGATACCCTGTTCGCCCTGGTTGACGGCACCGTCAAGTTTGAGCGCATGGGCAAGGATCGTCGGAAGTGCTCCGTTTACGCTGAGCAGTAAGACAAGCCTGTGAATTGAAGGACTGCTGCTTTATTTCGCGGCAGTCCTTTTTTTAAAGACGTCATTGCGAGCCAGTCCGCAGACTGGCGTGGCAACCCCCCGGATTTTCAGGAGGATATTATTGAATGTTTGTAGATAAAGTTCGGATTACAGTCCTGGGCGGCAAGGGCGGCGACGGCGCCGTGGCCTTCCACCGGGAGAAATATGTGGCCTCCGGCGGCCCCGATGGGGGAGACGGGGGCCATGGGGGCAGCGTGATCCTGCGGGTCAACGACAATCTGTCCACCCTGCTGGATTTCCGCTATAAGCGCAAGTATGCCGCCCAGCCGGGCCAGAACGGCCAGGGCCGGAACATGAGCGGCAAGCGGGGAGAGCCCCTGGTCATCGAGGTCCCCCGGGGCACCGTGGTAAGAGACGCGGAAACGAACCAGATCATTGTGGATATGTCCACCGGGGAGGATTTCGTTCTGGCCAAGGGAGGCCGGGGAGGCTGGGGCAATGCCCACTATGCCACCGCCACCCGGCAGGTGCCCCGGTTTGCCAAGGCCGGCATCAAGGGCCAGGAGCGGGACGTGATTCTGGAGCTCAAGCTCCTGGCGGACGTGGGTCTGGTGGGCTTCCCCAATGTGGGCAAATCCACCCTGCTCTCCGTCACCTCCAACGCCCGGCCCAAAATCGCCAACTACCACTTCACCACCCTCTTCCCCAACCTGGGGGTCATCTATGTGGACGAGGGGGTGTCCTTCGTCATGGCGGATATCCCCGGCATCATCGAAGGGGCCGCCGAGGGGGCGGGCCTGGGCCACGACTTCCTGCGGCACATTGACCGGTGCCGGCTGCTGGTCCACGTGGTGGACGTGTCCGGCAGCGAGGGCCGGGACCCGGTGGAGGACTTCAACGCCATCTGCGATGAGCTGGCCAATTACTCCGTAGACCTTTCCAACCGGCCCATGATCGTAGCCGCCAACAAGATCGATTTGCTGCCTCCGGACAGCGACAATCTCCAGCGGCTTCGCGCCTGCGTAGAGGCCGCCGGCTGCGAGCTGTACGAGATCTCCGCCGGTACCACCCAGGGCACCAGGCAGCTCATGCGGGTGGTGGCCGAGAAGCTGCGGACCCTGCCCCCTGTCACCATCTACGAGCCCGAATACGTGGAGAAGCCCGCAGAGGCCGGAGACCCTCAGGAGCTTACCATCGAGCACCTGGGCTCTACCTGGATGGTCACCGGCACCTGGCTGGAGCGGCTGGTGCAGAACATCAACTTCGAGGACTACGAGTCCCGGAATTATTTCGACCAGATGCTCCGCAAGTGCGGCCTCTTCGCCCGCCTGGAAGAAATGGGCATCCAGGACGGGGACACCGTGGATATCTACGATTTGCAGTTTGAGTATATGAGATAAACAAGAAGCCTCCGTTTTTCCACAGGAGCTGTGGAAAAACGGAGGCTTTTCAGCAATCTGAGATAAACAGCCCCCGCCGGAGGAAGCCTTCCCCTACGGGGAAGGTGGCTCGCCGCAGGCGAGACGGATGAGGGGACAAAACCCTCTCCGTACGAGAGTGTGGCAGGGCGAAGCCGGGACGGGAGTGGGGCGGTGCTGGGACGGACCTGGTGTAGCCCCTCTTCCGGCTCTGGGGGGCGTACCGTTCATCCGGGGTTACTGTGGCCGTCAGGTTGTATCCCCTCATCCGTCACGGGCTTTGCCCGTGCCACCTTCCCCGTAGGGGAAGGCTTCCTCCGGCGGGGATTAAGAATTGCACCCCTTGATCACTTCGATCACATCCAGAAGGGAATCGGCCAGGATGGTGACGCGCTCCAGGGTAGCCGGGTCCGGCAGGTCCTGGTCCGGCACCAGGGTGGCCATGCAGCCTGCCGCGGCGGCGGACTGGATCCCGGCGGCGGAATCCTCGATGGCGATGCAGCTGGCCGGGGCCTTCCCCAGGACCTTGGCCCCATAGAGGTAGATGTCCGGCTCCGGCTTGCCCTGGGCCACGTCATAGGCGGTGCAGATGGCATCGAAATCGTCAAACAGCCCCAGGGGGATCAGGTACCGCTTCACCCGCTCTATGGGAGAGGCGGTGCAGACGGCCCGGGGGATATGGTTTTCCTTCAGATATTCCAGGATCTCCCGGATGCCGGCCTTGGGCTCCACGCCGTGCTGGGCGATGTAGGCATCCATGAGCTCAATGCGCTTATTCTTGATGGGCTGGTAGTCATCGGGGCTGCCGAAATAGGTGCCGATCATCCTGGCAGCCTCGCCCAGATTCATGCCCCGCAGACCGATGGCCTGCTCCCGGGTCATGGGGAAGCCCAGGGCGTGGGCCCCCTCCAGCCAGAACCGGGTATAGAGCTTCTCCGTGTCCAGGATCACGCCGTCCATGTCAAACAGAACCCCCCGGACAGCTGTGGTGGGCTTGTAAATTGTGTATGCCATGATAACCTCCGTATGTATAGATTTCATGAAAACAGCCCTACGCCCTCTCCTCGCGTAGGGGACGATGCCCACATCGTCCCGAGATCTGACCGGCGGGAACGGTAGGCTGATACGTACAAACCGCCCGCTCTGGCCCCGAACCTTCCGGGCGGATGTGGGCATCCGCCCCTACGCGGGTCGGTAGTTTTGCCATTCATCGAGGTCCGGTCCTTATCTTTGCAGGGCTCCCCTCATCCGTCTTGCCTCCGGCGAGCCACCTTCCCCGTGGGGGAAGGCGACCTCCCGGCGGGGGAAGGATTACCCTCATTATACCCCATCATTCTCCCTTCTTCCAGATGGAAAAAGGGAGAATTTTTATAGATTCCTGTGTGCCCCTTGGAATATTAAACACTTCTTAATGCTTCTCCCCCTTTATTGTTAAGAAAGACAATGGTATAATAGCCTCAAAGTCAAGGAGAGGGAGGAAGCATGTATGTATAAGGTACTCATTTGCGACGATCAGCCGGACATTGTCAATGCTTTGAAAATCTATCTGGCCCCGGAGGGCTACCAGCTTTACGAGGCCCAGGACGGGGCCCAGGCGGTGGAGACCGTGAAGAAGGAGGGCATCCATCTGGTGCTGCTGGACGTGATGATGCCCGTTATGGACGGAGTGGCCGCCACGGCGAAGATCCGGGAATTTTCCAATGTGCCCATCATTCTGCTCACCGCCAAGTCCGAAACCGAGGACAAGGTCCTGGGGCTCAACGTAGGAGCCGACGACTACATCACCAAGCCCTTTGTCCCTGTGGAGGTCCTGGCCCGGGTCCGGTCCCAGCTGAGGCGGTACGCCAGTCTCGGCAGCCATCAGACGGAGCCGGACAGCCTGACCATCGGCGGCATCTCCATGGACGACCGGACCAAAACCGTCACCGTGGAGGGAGAGAGCGTGAGCCTGACCCCTACGGAGTATGCCATCCTCCACCTGCTCATGTCCAACCCCGGCAAGGTCTACTCCACCAAGACCCTCTATGAGGCCGTCTGGCGGGAGGCGGCCCTGGGCAGCGAGGGCTCCGTAGCCGTCCACATCCGGCACCTGCGGGAGAAGATCGAGATCAATCCATCGGAGCCCCGGTACTTAAAAGTCATGTGGGGCCAGGGCTATAAGCTGGAGGGGGAGAAGAAATGAAAAATCACGGTATTTTCAAGGGGCTGGCCATTGTCCTGTGCGCCCTGTGCCTGATGAGCGCCGCTCTTTCCGGCGGAAGCCTGATGATTTTGGCGGCATTGGATCTGGGGGAGGATCTGTCTCCCTCCCAGCGGTATCTGCAGGACCGGGAAGAAAGCCTGAACTGGGTCGCCGGTGCTCTTGCGGAAAGATACGCGGCAAAAACCGCACCAAAGGCGGACGAGACCCTGGTGGAGCAATACTACAGCTATTTGGATCGGAATACTGCATTGGAAAACGCAAACTACGAGATCCTGGACAGCAAGGGGAAGGTGCTGGAACGGAAGGACGGCCAGAGGGGGTCCTTTACGGACTTTACCTTCCGGATTGCCAAAGGGGATCATACCTATGTGGAGGTGCTGGGGGGGCCCATCTATGTGGAGACCATGGAAGAGGGGCAGCAGGCGGCCCAAAAGCTGGCGGGCAAGGACGCTTTGGAAGAAGATTTTTTCCCTGGGGCCTACTTCCCTATCCGGGAGGAGCTGGCTGATGGCGGATGCATTTACGCAATCGATTACAAGGACGGCTGGAACATCTATAAAATTCAGGATGTGCCCCTAAAAGAAAACTACACGGTGGTGATCCATGCAGACCTGACGGCGGGGGATAACGCTCTGGAAGCAAGGCTTTTCTCCCTGATGGATGGGGTCTGGCGGCATCAGGGGCAGATTGCGGCCCTGCTGGGGGTCAGCCTGGTGGCCTTTGCCCTGCTGGCGGTGTATCTGTGCTGCGCCGCGGGCCATAAGCCGGGCAGCCAGGAGATCCGCCCCGGCGGGCTGAACTGCCTGCCCCTGGACCTGTATCTGTCCCTCCTGATGGGCTTCGGCATGCTCTATGCCTATATCGGCATTGACGGGGTCCGGTATCTCATGAGCCAGGGCAACACCATTGCCTTTGTCTATTACGGCTACGGCGGCTACCTGTGCTGCCTGGCCTTCGTGGGCTTCTGCTTCGCCTGCGCCGCCCAGTTCAAGGCACCAAACCACTACTGGTGGCGGCATAGCGTCACCGGATTCTGCTGGTGGCTCTTCTGGAAGTGTGCAGCCGGGTGCTACCACATCCTCTGGGCCGTTACCCTGCCTGTCCTTCAGTGGGTACTGGGCCTGATGAAAAAGGCCTGGGCCCTCCTGAAGAGGGTCTGGAAAAAGCTTGGGGGGTTCCTGGCCAGGACCTACGGCCTGCTGCCGCTGACCTGGCAGTGGCTCCTCACCGGCTGCGCCCTGGGGGGCGGACTGCTCCTTGCCATCCTGGGCGGGCACGGCTTCTGGATGCTGGTTTTCCTGGCTGCCGGGGCGGCGATGATCCTCTACGGGGCCAACGTCTTCGGCACCCTCTTGGACGCTGCCAAGCGGATGCGGGGGGGCGACCTGGAGATCAAGCTGGACGACAAGCTGATGCTGGGGGCCTTCCGGGACTTTGCGGTGGAGCTCAACGGCCTGAGTGACGTGGTCCAGCTGGCGGCCCAGAAGCAGATGCGCTCCGAGCGGATGCGCACGGAGCTCATTACCAACGTGTCCCACGACATCAAGACCCCCCTGACCTCCATCATCAACTATGTGGACCTTCTGCAGAAGCCCCACAGCCAGGAGGACGGGGAGAAGTACCTGGAGGTCCTGTCCCGGCAGTCCGCCCGGATGAAGCGGCTCATCGATGACCTGATCGAGCTGAGCAAGGCCTCCACCGGCAATATCCCCCTGGAGCTGACGAAAATCGACGCTGTGGAAGCCGTGAACCAGGCCCTGGGCGAATTCACGGACAAGCTGAAGGCCGCGGGGCTGACGCCCCTGTTCCGCCAGCCGGAGGAGCCCCTGTATATCCACGCCGACGGGCGGCTCCTGTGGCGGGCCATGAGCAACCTCCTCAGCAACGCCGTCAAGTACGCCCAGCCCGGCACCCGGCTCTACATCGATATGGTGGCGGTGGACAAAAAGGTCTGCATTTCCCTGAAAAACATCTCCCGGGACCCCTTGAACATCAGCGCCGAGGAGCTCATGGAGCGCTTCGTCCGGGGAGAGGCCTCCCGGAACCAGGAGGGCAGCGGCCTGGGGCTGAACATCGCCCAGAGCATGATGGAGCTCCAGCACGGCGCGCTGGAGCTGCTGGTAGACGGAGACCTCTTTAAGGCAACCCTGATTTTCCCTCAGGAGGATTGAGTATTTCGCCAAGGCGCGCAGCGCCCTGCCCTCTCCTGCTTGGAGAGGGTGGACCGGGCGTAGCCCGGGACGGGTGTGGAGGGGACCCTTAACGGTTCAAACCGGGCCCGTCCTTACCTTTTAGGGGTCCCCTCCACATCCGCCGCCTGCGGGCGGCACCTTCTCCAAGCAGGAGAAGGCAGAGTTGTTCTATCCGGGCATGAAGAAACCCCCTCCCGTTTCCGGGGAGGGGGTAAAACTCAGAACGATTCAGCAAAGCACTCGCTTAGAACTGTTCCTTCTTCTTCAGGACCACAGCGGTGGCGCCCAGGCCAATGACAGCCACAGCCATCACAGTGGCGGCGGTGCCGATCATGGCGTTATCGCCGGTCTTGGGGTTGGAGGAGTCAGCCTTGGAGTTGCTGGAGGTGCCGCCGTTGACCATGACGTACAGGAACTGCACGCCGGTCCGATTGTCAGCGGTGCCCACATCGATGGTGGAGGAAGCAGCCTTGGTGGACTTGGTGGACTTGTATTCCTCCCAGCCGTCGAAGTCGAACAGGCCGGTGATCTTCAGGTTCTTCTTGCCAACAGCCTTCTCAATGGTCTTGGTCAGGTCGGAAGCGGAGATGATGCCGTTCTTCTGAACCTTGGCAGTAACGTTCACGGGATCGTTGCTGACAGGAGTCTTGGTGTCGCCGTTCTTGTAGATCTGCAGGTAAACCTCGCCGCCGGCATAGGGATAAGCTCTGACAGTGGTAGAAGCGAAGTCGTAGGTTCTGCCTTCCTGCAGCAGCTCGCCGCTCTCCAGGTACCAGGAGACATACTCGCCGTCCAGCTTGGGCAGGCCCTCGATGGTCTCACCGGCCCGGATGGTCATGGTGCTGACCTTCTCAGCGCCGTCAGCGGCATTGCGGTAGAAGTTGATGGTAACCTGCTTGGCATCCCACAGCAGCTCCACCTGAGTATCATAGGCCTGGACCTTGGCATCGGAGTCGCCCTTCTTGGCGGTACGGGTGTAGGTCTTGCCGTTGGCCTGGTAGGTGATGCGGATGGAAGCCAGATTCTTATTGTTGTTGTTGCCCAGGGTCAGGTCGTAGTTGAAGTAGCTCTTGCCAACGGTCAGCTCACGGGTATCGGTCAGGGAGCCGTCAACGACGGTGACGGTGACCTTGTCGGAGTTGGAGGTGGCATCGCCGGAGAGGTTCTTGGTAACACCGATCTCGATCTCATTGCCCACGATCGCCATATAGGAGAAGCAGCTGTTGATAGAGCCGCGGTAGGCATCAATGATCTTGTCATCATCAACGGAAGCGCCGTTGGTCTTGGCCAGGATCTGCTTTGCGTTGGAGGCATTGGACTTCTTCAGGTTCGTGATTTCCTTCAGAGTCAGCTCAGCGGTAGCATTCTCAACCACGTTGCCGCCCTTGGTGTAAACGATGGTCACATTGTAAGTGGAGGTGTTCTCGTCATCCAGAGCGCCGCAGCGGGTGCACTTGCCGTCAACGTAGTCATGGCCCAGCGCGTCGATGGTCTCACCGCCGATGGTGTAGCCGCAGGCGTAGGTGGTCTTCTCCTCGGCACCGGCCTTGGTGCAGGTGGGCTCCTTCTTCGGGGTAACGGTCTTCTTCTCGCCGGAATCATCGTGGCCAATCACAGCGGTGTGGCCGCAGACGGTGCACTTGACATTGTGGCCGTTATCGTCACCCTTGGAGGTAACCTTGTAGTTGTGAGGCTCCACAGTCCCTTCACCGCAGATGGTGCACTTCAGGATGTGGTTCACATCGTCGCCCGCATCCTCAAAGGCCTTAATGGTCTTGGAGGAGCACTTGTGGCCGGACTTGACCTCGATGGTCAGGGTCAGAACGCCATCGGCCAGGGTGGCATCGGTCACGTCGTACTGATCGTAGTTGGGCAGCCCGGTAGCCTTCAGAGCGGCCTTATTGATGCTTTCGTTCTGTCCGTCGTAGTCAGATTTCACGGTGTAGCGGCCGGTGTAGGTCTGGTAGTCCCAGTCAACCGTAACGGTGGCATTGATGTTGGTTACCAGATCCTGGAGTTCCTCACTGCCGTCAACTTCATCAGCAAACGCCGCCATGGGCATTGCCGCGACCAGCATGAGTGCAACCAGCATCAGACTGATCAACTTTTTGCTAAATGTCTTCATAATGTATCCTCCTAAAAAAGAGATTTTTCTTTGCCGGTTTCCACCAGCGGTTGGAAAGTCCCCGCCGCTCGTGGATGGCACTGGGTGCTTTCGTTTGTAGCCCCATTATATACTCTATTTTCCAATTCGTCAAGAGGAAAATAACAAAAAATTACAAAAGTTATTACAGCTTCATTACAGAGTCCCGGAGGGCTTGTTTCCGTTTCTTTTCTTTTGGACGTTTTTCTTTTCATTTTGCAGAATTTACAGGGATTCTATACCACTTTTGGTTACAGTTTTCTCTCAGGCCGGATATTTCTCCCCGGCCTGTCCTTCCCTGTCTTTCTGAAATCTTAAGAAATCCCAATTGCTTTTCCGGGCAGTTCGTGGTAGTATTGGGGTGAAAAACCGCCCTCCGGGTAACGGAAGTGGTTACAATTTGGTTACAGAGGCAAAACCCTCTCCTGGGAGAGGGTGGACCGGGCGCTGCCCGGGACGGGTGTTGGGCGGCTCGCAGTACCGGCTTTTGTTCCGCCCCTCTTCCGGCCCTGCGGGGCCACCTTCCCCCAGGGGAAGGTTAAGGAGTTGTTCTACTGAAAGGAGTTTTATATAAAATGTACTACAAAAACGCACGAATCTATTGTTCCGACTTTCGTTTCCACCAGGGTGCTTTCCAGGTAGAAAACGGTGTCTTCGGGGAAGTTCTGCCCCAGAATGTTCCCGAGGAGGCAGTGGATCTGGGTGGGGCCACGGTGATTCCCGGGTTGGTGGAGGTCCACAGCCATGGCGCATTGGACGCGGACTTTTCCGATGGGGACTATGACGGCCTTGTAAAAATGGCCCGGTTCTATGCCTCCCAGGGCATTACCTCCTTCGCCCCCGCCTCTATGACCCTGCCCTATGACGTTCTGGCCAAGGCTTACGAAAACGCCGCCCGGCTAAAGGCGAATCCTGTGGCCGGGGCCAGCGTGCTGCGGGGCATCAACATGGAGGGGCCCTACTTCTCCTACAAAAAGCGGGGAGCCCAAAACCCCGCCTACCTGAAGGACCCGGATTTTGAGGGCTTTCAGAAGCTGTGGGAGGACTGCGGCGGCCTGATCAAAATCGTGGATCTGGCTCCGGAGCTGCCTGGTGCGGTGGAGTTCACCGCCAGGGCCAAGGATCTGGCTACCGTGTCCGTGGCCCACACGGACTGCACCTACGACCAGGCCAAGGCCGTATTTGACGCCGGTGCCACCCATCTGACCCATATGTTCAACGCCATGCCCGGCATTCACCACCGGAACCCCGGCGTGATCCCCGCGGCAGCGGAAAACCCCAAGGTCCGGGCAGAGCTGATCTGCGATGGCATCCACGTCCACCCGGCAGCGGTCCGGCTGGTTTTTGCCGCCTTTGGAGCCGAGCGGATGATCCTCATTTCCGACTCCGGCCGCTGTGCCGGTCTGCCGGAGGGCTCCCATGTGATCCAGGGCGGCCTGGACTGCTGGCTGAAGGGCGGCGTGGCAAGGCTTGCCGACGACACCATCGCCAGCTCCGCCACAAACCTGTGGCACTGCCTCCAGAACGTCCTCTCCTGGGGCATCCCCGAGGAAACCGCCATCCGTGCCGCCAGCTACAACCCCGCCCAGGCCATCGGGGCGGACAAGGAGGTCGGCACCATCGAAACCGGCAAGCGGGCAGACTTTGTGGTGTGCAGCAAGGATTATACGGAGAAGACCGTATATATCGGCGGGGTGAAAGTCACAGAGTAATCGCCTTCCCTTGGGGGAAGGTGGCAGGGCGAAGCCCTGACGGATGAGGGGCGGTACCAGGTTGGGCATGCATGCCGCCCCACACCCGTCACGCCTACGGCGTGCCACCCTCTCGTAAGGAGAGGGTTTTATTGGCAAAATATCCCCGTGTTCCTGTTGTCCGGAACACGGGGATCCTCTTATTTCTGATTTTTCAGCCGCAGCCGATGCAGCACCTCATGGACCAGGAGTCCGAAGCACACACCGGAGGTATCGATCCAGACGTCGATGAGGCTGGAGCCCCGGGCTTCGGCGAAGATCTGGATGGTCTCGTCTACGCAGGCGGCGAAAAGGCCGCAGAGCAGGGGCATGGTAAAGCGGTGGATGCCCTTCTGGCCCTGGGCGGTGAAAATGCCTCCCAGGAAGAAGCCCAGTGCCGTATACTCCGAGAAGTGGGCCAGCTTGCGCAGGACATACTCCCCTGCCGAGCCGAATACGGCAAAGAGCTTACCGATATACTGCATCAGTCCGCCGCTGAGTTCTCCGCTGATCTCCCCGGGGAGCATGGAATTGCCCCAGATGAATACCAGCATGGCCACTACCAGGGCGCAGTAGGCCCTCATTCGGTGGTTTGTATTTTTCAATCAGATCACTCCAAGATGTTCCAGCAGGATTTTGACCCCCAGCAGGATCAGGATCACACCGCCCATGAGCTCGGCCTTCTTCTCGTACCGGCTGCCGAAGACATTGCCCACCCGGACACCGACAGCGGAGAGGACGAAGGTGGTAACACCGATCAGCAGCACTGCCAGGAAAATATTGCTGACCCCGGCCATGGCCAGGGAGATGCCCACGGCCAGAGCGTCGATGGAGGTAGCCACTGCCATGAGGAACATGGTCTTCACGGACAGGTCCGCGTCGGTGGTCTCCTCTTCCCCGTTCAGGGCCTCCCGGAGCATATTGATGCCGATGATGGCAAGCAGCGCAAAGGCGATCCAGTGGTCGATGGCGGAAATAGCGTCGATAAACAGGCTGCCCAGGAAATATCCAATGAGGGGCATCAGGGCCTGAAAGCCGCCAAACCAGGCACCGCAGCAGAGCTGGGCCTTCCAGGCGGCCTTCTTCATCGCCAGTCCCTTGCAGATCGATACGGCAAAGGCGTCCATACTCAGGCCCACCGCCAGGATAAGCAGTTCGAGAATGCCCATGGTTTGTTCCTCCAGTATATGTCTTTTCTTGTTAAATCATACCGCCCAACAGCTGCACCAGCAGCACGGCGGCGGAAGAGCACAGCGCCACCAGGATCAGGCTCTTGCCGATGTAGGACAGGATCACAGCCACCGCCAGGGCGGCAATGCCCGCCGCCAGAGACCCGGCATCGGAAAGAATGGCGGGAAAGGTCATAGCCGTCAGGCAGGCATAGGGCACGTAGTAGAGGAAGGAGCGGATAAACCGGCTCTTGATGGGCTTGCGGAAAATGGTCATGGGCAGCATCCGGATGAGGTAGGTGGTAATGGCCATAGCCGCGATATATGCGTAAATATTCATTTATGCTTCCTCCTTGACGGGAAACAGCAGGGCTGCCGCCGCCGCGGCCATCACCGTGGCAATGACAATGGCCACACCGGCGGAGATATTCCGCAGGCAGGGCACCCAGTCCAGCAGGCTGCTGCAAACAAGGGCCAGGAGCACACAGAAGAGCACCGGCCGCTCCTTCTTCGCCGGAGGCACCACAATGGCGACAAACATACCGTAGAGCATGACCCCCAAGGCCGTCCGGATATTCTGCGGAAGCACAGACCCGGCCAGTGCTCCCAGCAGGGTGCCGCCGGTCCAGCCCACAAAGGGCAGGGTCCCCAGGCCCAGCAGATAGGGCACTGTCAGGGGTTCCTTCCGAGACATGGCCAGGGCAAAAATCTCGTCGGTATTCATAAACGCAATGAACAGCCGGGGAAGCAGCCCGATTTTCTCCCCCATTCGCTGGCTCAAGGCCAGACTCATCAGAGCGTAGCGGCTGTTGATAATGATCTGGGTCAGGATGACCTCCCACAGCCCTGCCGCCGCCAGAATCAGCGTCAGCCCGGCAAACTGGCCTGCGCTGGTCACATTGGTGGCTGAAATCAGCGCCGCGTCCAGCACCCGGATTCCCTGGCTGGCAGCCAGGGTGCCAAAGCCAAAACTCACGGACAGGTATCCCATTCCCACAGGAGTCCCTCGCCGGAGGCCCTGGGTAAATTCATTCCAATTCATGTGTGCTCTTCTCTCTCTCGTATTCTAAAAACGGTCAGTTTGCCTATTGTATCGCTGTTTACAAATCACGTCAAGGGGGATTATGTAAAAAAGTCGGAAAAGCCGCCGCAGTACAAACCCTGCGGCGGCAAATTGGAATTTGCTTAGAAGATGGGCACAACAGCGCCGGAATAGGTGTTGTTGATGTAGTCCTTCACTTCCTGGCTGGTCAGCGCCTTCACGAGAGCCTGAGTCTTTTCGGTCTTCTCGTTGCCCTCCTTGACCACCAGCACGTTTGCGTAGGTCTGGGCGGAAACAGAGTTGGGGTCCTCGGTAGCCAGGGCATCGGTACCGGCGTTCAGGCCGGCGTTCAGAGCGTAGTTGCCGTTGATAACAGCAAGGGCCACAGAGTCACGGACACCGGCGATCTGGGCAGCCTCCATCTCCACGATCTCCACCTTGGGGGTAGACTCGGTAATATCCAGAGCGGTGGCCTCCATGCCAACGCCTTCCTTCAGCTTCAGAATGCCGTTGGCCTCCAGCAGCAGCAGGGCTCTTGCCCGGTTGGAGCCGTCGTTGGGGATGGCGATCTTGTCGCCGTCAGCCAGGTCCGCAATGGAGGACTTGGTACCGGCGTAGATGCCGAAGGGCTCGTAGTGGATGGCGGCAACGCTCACCAGGTGGGTGTTGTTCTCCTTGTTGAAGGTGTCCAGATAGGGCTGATGCTGGAAGTAGTTGGCATCACACTCGCCATCCTCCACCACGTTGTTGGGGACGACGTAGTCGGCATACTCGGTGACCTTCAGGGTCCAGCCGTCCTTGGCCAGAACCTCACCGGCGACCTTCAGGATCTCGGCGTGGGGCGTGGGGGAAGCGGCTACCGTGATGGTCTTGTCAGCGGAGTTCTTCTTGCTGCCGCAGCCGGCGAGAGCACCCAGGCACAGAGCCAGGGTCAAAACAATTGCAATGGTCTTTTTCATTTTCTTTTTCTCCTTATTGCATAGGATTTATTTCAACGGAAGCATCCGCAGAAATCTCTTTGCCTTCCCCTGGGAGAAGGTGCCGCCGAGGCGGCGGATGAGGGGCAGGCTCCCTTGCGTAAAGGGAGCTGTCAGCCCCAGGCTGACTGAGGGA
>OIZO01000546.1_pt1 | contig 24746 bp, 19 predicted proteins | sample 1588551 | NCBI WGS metagenome assembly OIZO01 (sample SAMN03283271) | human gut metagenome | biome: human-associated habitat; material: feces | host: Homo sapiens | place: Peru | collected 2012 | reverse complement strand
GACCAGCGCTCTGGGGCATGACTTTGTTGGATTTTCAGCTCGTGCTTGGCCGCCACAATATTCGCCCCCTCACTTTGCAAGCAAAGTGAGCTACAGTGCTTCGCCCCAAAGCTTCGTCGCATGTTCGCGCAGCGCCCCTTGTAGCGTGTGTCGCAACCGCCGCTAAAAGGCAGGGCGTTCAAGGCTTTTAGCCGGCATTTATCTCCAGAAGCGGTGTGTGATGTCTTCGAGGTATTTTCCGCTCTCAACGGCCTCATGACGGATGCGGTAGAGGCGTTGGTTGGTGGTGCGCTCCTTCAAAGGGCCGCTGTCAGCGCGATAGGGGCCCAATTTGACGTAGTTGAGCGCTTCGGGCTGGAATACCTCAGGAAGTTTGCTACGGCCGCTGTACCAGCCTGTATGAAGCTTTCCAGCGTATGTTTCCTGAACCATACGGGCGAGCTGCATGACCCGCGCGGGGTCGTTGTCGCCACCCATAAAGCCGACACAGGTGATTTCGCCGATATAATTGTCGAGAATGGCCCGTAGACGTTCTTCCGTCAGTTCGTCGCCAACATTGCCCTGCAAATAGGCACTGTGGCATCCCGGACAGCCATTGGGACAGAGCGAGAGATTGATGGCCAGGGTCACCTCGTCGGGAAACTCCTGAAAAACGATATCGTGATTGACGTATTTAAGCATGTGGAATAATGTTTTGTTGGGAGTAAAAAAACTGACATAAAAAAATACAGACCTTGCCTCTTTGGATGTAATCCAGCGGGCAAGGCCTGTATTCTTTTATGAGAAACTATGCTGTTTGCTTGCGCTGCCAACAGGTGGGCGTCATGTAATGGTTGCCATTACTAAGAAACATTTCTGACCACCTGATTACTTCTGCACGTGGGCATAGAAGCGGCGTGAAGCCTCTTTCTGGCGATCGAGAGAGAAGTTGGAGACGCGCTTGAGATAGCCGATGATGCGCGTGAGATAGTCCACGTTTTTCGAACCGCAATGGGGGCATTCCTTGAGGAAGCGCTTGTCGATGTGTCCGCAATCCTTGCAAAGCGTGTTGGGGATGTTGAACGTGAAATAGTTGCATCCTTCCTTGGCGGCCACACGCAGGAGCTGGCGATATTGCGGCTGCGAAAGGTGCTCGTCGAGGTTCATGTGGAGCGCAGAGCCACCCGTCAGATGCTCGATGTATTTGCGGCCGTGCAGGCGGAACTTTTCGATGACGTCGGTGTTGGTGTCTTCCACCACATAGAAATAGCTATTGTAGCAATCGCGCGGCACGTAGTAGCCGTCTTCACGGTCCCAACGCGCATGCTTAACGCCTACGTTCTCTGCCGGAATCATCTCGCAGTTGAAAAGGAGGTCCTTCGTGCGGTATTTCTTGTTGTAGTGTTCCACGAGGCCCAGGATGTTGCTGACAAACTGCGTGTATTCCTCATTGTCGGAAATGGTCATGCCGAGGCTTTCTGCGGCTTCCACGATGCCGTTCACACCGATGGTCAGATACTGGCGCTTGATGTTGATATAGCCAGCATCGAAGAGCGGCAGCATGCCTTTCTTGAGGAGGTCTTCGAGGTTGGCGTTGTAGGCCATCTGCACCTTATGGACGAGGTCGACGATGCCGTCGAGGTATTCCACATAAGAACGGCCTTCACGCGTTGCCTGCTGCACGCAGCGGTTGATATTGATGGTCAGCACACTCTTGGAACCCGTTGAGACACCGCCGGCACCAAGCGTATAGCTGAAGCCGTTGTCCTGGATTTCGTTGCGCAAGCGGCAGCAAGAGGCCAGAGAGTCGGCATTGTCGCTCATGTAGGTGAAGAAGGAATGGCCTTCTGAATACATCTGCGCGGTGAAGTCGGCATATTCCTTGTCGATGACGTCGCCGTCCTTCGTGAGCAATGCCATAGTCTCAACTGGGAAGGTGAGCACGGTTTTCGTGCGCTCCTGGTTGAACCAGCGCATGAAGCGCTTCTGCAGCCAGCTGACAGCGGGCCATGAAGGTTTCGTGCCGTCGGGGAAATAGAAGTCGCCGAAGATGCTTTCGAAATAATACTGGTCGTAGTATGAGATATTCCAGAACACCGACTGGAAGTTTCTTGCGCCCGTCGGCTGGTTGATGGAATAAACGATTTGCTCGAAGCAGTCGGTGATGACCTTGTCGATGGTGCGCTGGCGCGAAGAGAGGTCAACCACCTTGTCGGCGTTTTCAAAATAGTCTTTGCCGTATTCCAATTCGAGGAAGTGGCTCATATACATGATGAACTCCGGCGTGGCGCAAGCGCCCGAGAGCATGGAAGAAACGATGAACACCATGTTGACAAAGCCGCCACAGAACGATTTCAGGTTGGTCGGCTCCGTGGAGTTGCCGCCGATGCTCTTCGTTCCCGCCAAAAGCCACGGATACATGGTGATGGAGGCGCAATAATTGGCAAGGCTCGTCTCGTCGTTCTTATAGATGTAGTGGTTGTTGAGCAGATAGAGATAGCGGTCGGACGTCTCTTTGCCATACATGCTCTTGATTTTGTCGCAGAGTAAGCGGCGGTTGAGACGGATGAAACCTTGTTTTGGCAACTCACCGATGAGCGTGGCGATGTTTTTGTTCTCCACGTTGGCGTTGGAGTCGAACTTCGAACCTGTTGCTGGGTTGGCAGCGTTGCAATAGTCGATGAGGAAGCGGAGCTTGTCGGCCGTTTCGCGATCGTCTTCGTGGCGCTTGCGGTAAATCATAAATTCCTTGGCGGCCTTGAAGTGCTTCAGGCTCATGAGGGCCACTTCAACCTGGTTTTGGATATCTTCCACGCTCATGCCGTTGCAGAACTTGAGTTGTCCGACAATCTTCTGCAAACCATCGTTGTCGAGGGGTTCGTTGACTGAGGTGAATGCCTTGAGGATGGCACTCTTTATTTTTTCAACGGAAAACGCTTCTGTGCTTCCGTCGCGCTTGGTGATGATGAATGAATCGGTGCTCATGTTGATTGTTATATGATGTGTGGTTAAATTACATGCTGGCACGGGGCTGTCGGCTTTTGGCCGCCCCGATTTCAGGTCTTTCCCCGCCGTTTTCAAGCGCCGGAAGAAGGATGAAGAAATTTCCATTTTGGAAAACTTTTTACTTTTTTGACCGGAAAAAGTTTTCCGAAAAAGTTCATTTTTCCTCTTGTCCGATTAAGGTGGATCACGAGGTGCGACAAGGAGGACAGACTTTACTGGCGCATGGCCGATAAAAGACTAAACATTCACGTTGACTAAGACAACCATTGTTTTTATTGCCTTGAATTTCAACATTTTATTTATTTCCGCCAAATAAATCAGAAAGCTCAGCGGAAATATCCGGAGAAGGAATCCTGGAAAATATTTGCGGATTTTTCTTCTCCGTTGCGGTTGCAAAGTTACGCTTTTAAGCCGTATAACAAAATCTTTTTCCAAATAAATTTCATAAAACTTTTGGGAAACTTTTCCTTCACCACGAGTTCAAAAAGTTTTCCATTTCAACCTCTCCTTGAAGGTGTCATTGGCATGTCGTTAGCAATCATTCAGTTAGTAGAAAAAGACATAAAAATTCTCCTTTTCGCTTTGCCTAATCGATTCTTTTTGGGGTGGTTCTAATAATTTTGATGAGTTGATTTGTGGCTTATCAGAAGTGTATTTTTACCCCCAGTTCGGGATAACCGAGTGTCTTATATAATATAAATGCAGCGTGAATACGTCTCCTCCCCATGCCATTAGGAGTGGGTAATAACAGAAAGCTGAAAGAAGTTGTTTTGCCCTTAGAATAGTGCCAGCTGTTTGGTGTCTTCGATGCAGTATCCCTGCAATGCTTTTGGCTTATTGTCGAAGAAGCAATATGCTCCCAATGCAGAAATAAGGTTCATGATAAAGTTGCTTACAGATCTATGGCGTGAGTGTACAATCTGTGCCGTATTCTTCAGCATGTCGTTAATGGTTTCGATAATGTATCTCTTGCGCAGCATCATTCTGTCATAGAACGGCATCAGCTTGTTTTCATGTTTACGCGCAACCCTGTCACCAGCTGTATTCCATCCTCAAAGAATCGCTTTTCCTGTTGAAGAAACAGCCGTTCAGCCTTAATACGCTTTGGACGTAACAAGTTACTGCTTTCTGAAACAGGTATGTCTGTACGGATGGGAAACACTTGGCTTCCTAACAGGGTGGTATGACGATATTGGGTGATAAGCTGATTTACGTCCCAATCAAAAGGCGGGCAAGCCCAACTTTTGGCATAGTTCTCACATTGCTGACAAAAAACTAAGAATTTCTTCACATCCCAAAAGTTCTGAATATAGTCGCCTGCTGGGATGCAGGCTAAATGATTAGTCACTTTGTATGCTTGTATGCGTCGTCCATCGTTATTCCCCTTATTGGTTAGAACAAAGAATAGGTACCCCCCGATTGGACTTCACCTGGCCAATCACAAAGATGCTGTGCAGACTGCCGATGCTATCAATCATGCCCAACGTATTGAGCACAAAATCTTGGTAATGCTCCATATCGCGCACATAAATCTTCATCAAGAAATCATAATCGCCCGAAGTGTTGTAACATTCGGTAATTTCCTCTATCGGCTGGATGGCCTGCATAAACTCCTGACCTATCTCCTTGCCATGCTTTTTGAGCCGGATGTTACAGAGCACGATGAAGCCATTGCCCACCTTCTTGGGATTGACCACAGCCATGTATCGCTCGATGTAGCCTTCACGCTCCAACCGCTTCTGACGCTCGAATACGGGAGAGGTGGAGAGGTTGACGGCAGCTGCCAGTTCTTTGGTGGTCAGCTTGCCATTCTGCTGCAAGGTGCGCAGTATCTTGATGTCTATATCGTCCAATTGTTCCATACTTTTCATACTTTCTCATTCTTCAAATTAAGCGATTTACGGGAATATTTCCTGCAAACACTCAATTTATTCGGCAAAGATAGGATAATTTCCCGAACTAATCAAATTATTTGCATGGTTAGACGAAAGTCTATAACTTTGCGACCGATAAATGAAACGAATAACCCATTAAAATAAGAATGAACCTTATGAGTACAAAAGTATTGAACGCTCCTTTCAGAGCAGACATCGTAGGTAGTTTCCTGCGTCCCGAAGAATTAAAGCAAGCTCGTGCAGCCTTTGCTGCAGGCAGCATAAAAGCCGATGAGTTGAAAGCGGTAGAAGACCGTTTGATTAGCGAACTGATTGCCAAACAGAAGAAGGCAGGCTTGCAAGTGATTACCGATGGCGAGTTTCGCCGCAGCTACTGGCACCTCGACTTCATGTGGGGCTTCAATGGCGTGGAGCATATCGAACTGGATCATGGCTACTATTTCCATGGCGAAGAGACTACCCACGGTTCTATCGCTTTGAGCGGTAAGATTACGGGCGAAAATCATCCGTTTGTGGAGCACTTCAAGTTTGTGAAGCAGTTTGAGGAAGAGGGTATCGTGGCTCGTCAAACCATTCCGGCTCCGGCTCAGATGTTGATAGAGTGTTTTCGTGACAATAATACCGAGAATACCTTGAAATACTATCCCAACTTGAACGAGTTGATTGAAGACATTGCAGCCGCCTATCGTCAAGTCATCAAAGACTTGGCCGCTGCCGGTTGTCGTAATATCCAACTCGACGACTGTACTTGGGGTTGTATGGTTGATGAAGACTTCTGGAAAAGCATGTTGGGTAGCGGCATTACCTTGGAAGGTGAAGCTGCCAAGTATCTTCGTATCAACAACCTGGCCTTGGTTGATGCCCCCGAGGGTGTAACGATTACCTCACACATCTGCCGCGGTAACTACCACTCAACTTTTGCTTGTAAAGGTGCCTATGACCCTGTTGCTCCCTACGTATTTGCCAAAGAAAATGTAAGTGCACTTTACTTGGAGTATGATGATGCTCGTTCGGGTAGCTTCGAAGCCTTGAAGCAGGTATCGTCCGACAAAAAGGTGGTATTGGGCCTAATCACTACCAAGCATCCTGAATTGGAAGATAAGGCTACAGTCATTGCCCGCATCCACGAAGCAGCTCAGTACATTCCTCTCGACCGTCTCTACCTAAGTCCGCAATGCGGTTTTGCTTCTTGCGAGATAGGCAACAAGCTCACGGAGGAGGAACAATGGGCCAAGATTGCTTTGGTGCAAGAGATAGCGAAAGAGGTGTGGGGATAAAAGCACTTCATCTCTTCAAGGTACGTTCATCATCAACGTTATCGTAAGTAGGTGTTCAAAATTAGTTTAAACACCTACTTACCATGCCAAACGAATATTCTTGCAGAATTATTGAAGGGATTGGGTTTTTCGCATAAGCCAGACGAGAGGGAAACGACAGGATTTTGCTTGACAAGGTCGCCTATACGAGGGACAAGGAAGGGGGGATTGTCGGAGTGTTTGCATCGTCCCACACACCACAAACAATGTGCCAGTGGAACATGTCCAAACACAAGCACGCAAGAAGCCCTGCGCAGATTTCGCATCCTGCGCAGGGCTTCTTGCGTGCTTGTGTCCTTTTATTTCTTTCGCTTAAAGGAAGAGACGATGGGATAATGGTCTGACTCCTTGATGGAGGCGTCGACCTGGCAATCGTAGGGTTTCCAGTCGCTCGAACAGAACATATTGTCGATGCGCACACAGATGGCATCGCGGTTGAAGGAACGGCCGATACCATTGGCCGTACTCACATAGGCGTCTGTAAGCCCAGTTGAGGCGATGCGGTGGCGCGTATAGGAAATCGGCGTGTCGTTGAAGTCGCCGCAGAGAATGACACTCTTGCCTTCTTTGAGCAAACGCTCCACATAAGCCGCTGTGATAACGGTTTGGCGCGAGCGTACCACCGACGCATTGGAGATTTTAGAGACGAGCATGCGCGAACTGGCTTTCGGCGTGCTGTTCTCTGGATTGACCACCATCTCGTGGTATTGCGAACGGTCGTCTTGCGAGAGGTGCATGCTCTCCAAATGGCAATTGATGACATGGAGCGTATCATGCGGCGCGAGCAAAAGGGTGAAATCCGTTGCGCCATTGGGCGAACCCGTGTCGCAGACGCGCTTTTTCCCGATGATGGGATAGCGCGAGAAGCAGGCGAGCGTGCTGGAGGCAAAGTTCATGGTGTCGGCATAAGCGAGCTGCTGGCGGAGAACGGGCTCCACATCGGTCTCGTAGATGGTGGGCCAGGCATGCGCTTCCTGCATACAGAGGATGTCGGGACGCTGGCGTTTCACATAGGCACAGATGACATTGGTGCCTGTTTCATCCTTGGTGTTGGCCGAAAAGCAGTTCACATTATAGGATATAACCTTCATAGCGCCCTTTGGAGGCGCAGAGGGCACGTTGATGGGCACATAGTCGCGAATGGAAAGAATGCAGCCGCAGAGGCCAAGTAAAGGCACCCAGGCGCGGTGTACGGAGAATATCAACATGACAATCTGCATGAAGATGACGACGGCCAAGAAAAAAGGGAAGGCCAATCCGATGACACCGGCAAAGCGGAAGTAAGAGGGGTTGACGTAGACGCTGGCGGCACTGAGCCACAACAGCGCTACTGCCGCCCATGAGGCGCCGACAAGCAGGCGCTTAAAGAAAGGATGGGAGTTACGTCCTCCCTTCCCTTCATTTTTTGCTTTTTTCAAAAAGGAGTTTTTTTTCATCTTCTGTCAGACTTTGATAACCACTACGGCGAATTTTGGCGAGGATTTCGTCAACACGCGCCTGCTGTTCCGGCGTCAGTCCGTCGCTTTTGAAGGAGGCGTCGTGCGTGTTCCACCGCTTGCCACCCTGATGGACGGTCATGCGAGGCTTACGCGCCGTCAGTTTGCGCCAGCCGTCTTTTATGCGGTCGGAAAGGCTGCGTGAGCGGCGCGGCGTCCACGTTTCCCAGCCGCCAAAGGGGCGGTTGCCGCGACGGTCGCGGTGGCGCCAATAGAGAATGAGCAGCAGGCCGAAGAGCATGCCCCCCAAATGGGCGAAATGAGCGACGTTGTCGTTTGACGTGTAGGCCGAGAAAAGTTCGATGGCGGCATATCCCACCACGAAGTATTTTGCCTTGATGGGAATGGGGGGTATGAGAAGCATGATGCGTTCGTTGGGGAAGGTCATTCCGAAGGCGAGCAAGATGCCGTAGCAGGCACCGGAGGCACCGATGGTGGTCCATTGGTTAAGATAGAGGCCCATCGGCATGGTGGTGCCGTCGGGGAAGCTCACGCCGGCGAATGCCGACATGCCCGAGAAGTAATAATCGGCCAACTGCCATACTTCCTGGCACACGGCGGCGCCGATGCCACAAACGAAATAAAACAGGAGGAAGCGCGACGGCTTCATGGTCTGCTCCACGATGCGCCCGAACATCCACAACGAAAACATGTTGAAGAAGAGATGGGTGAAGCTGCCATGCAAAAACATGTAAGTCAACACCTGCCAAGGCGCGAAATCTGGCGCGAGAACGAAGTGCAGACCGAATATATCGGCAAGGTCTATGCCACGCTGCTCGCCCACCAACTGCGCCAAGAAGCAGATGATGTTGATGATGAGCAGGTTTTTGGTAATGGGTGGGAGTTGTTTTATCATAAGTTGGTATTCAATAATGCGGTATGGTAGCTGAGTAATGGTGAAAGCATAAGCTTTGCCCATTACTATCTTTAGTCCAGAACAAACGCCGAGGAGGCATCAGTTTTTCTTGAGATATTCTTTCATATATTGCTCAGCGATGCGGCTGCGGTCGGCAATGGGGAGCGTGACGGCCTCTTTCACCATTTCTGGCGCACAGTCAACGGCTATGCCCTTCGGATAAAGATTCTTGAGCAAGAAAATGCCTGGCCCCGTGGTGATACTACCAAAGAACATGCGGCCCTTCAAGAGCAATTCGATAGAGGCAAAAAGGCGCGTCATGCTCTGGCGTTTCGCTTCGGCGCCAGCACTGACAAAGTCTTTATTGACGTAGCCTGTTTCCTCGGGCCGACAGAGCGTGAAGAAGCGCACCTCAGGCGCGAGTTCACCCAAGCGGCGGAAGAGGCGGTAGTCGTCGGTGAGAACGAAGACATCGCGGCCAGGCGCATATTGTCTGATGAGGTCCACATAAGCCTCGGGGGGCATCAGCGCGGCCTCGGTGATTTTGTCGCCACCGCGCAAATGGCATCCCACGTAATCGGCATTCATGGGCAACGATTGCACGAGGGTATCTATATCGCGCTGCGTCCGCTCGTTGAAGCGCCACGTGAGTTGCGTAACGGTCTTGAACGCTGTCAGATAGTCGCCATCGAGCGCCAGTATAGCGTTGTTGTAATGGGACTGCGGCTGGAAATGCACATTATGGTTCAGGCGCACATAGCTTTTATACTGCGCCAAAGACACGAGACGGCCAACGGCATGCCGCGCATAGAGTTTCATGCGCCAGGCCAACTGACTTTTTCTCTGTGCCTTGGGCAAGGCACGCCACAAGCGCCAAGGGGCCACAGGATAGAGATTCCATCGGGCATGGAAGGAACGATGGTCTGCTGGGCAGAAGGACTGGAAATAGTCGTTCCACCCCGACGCGTAACCGAAGTTAGCACGGTCGCCATAGAGACGAAACTGCCAAGCGTGGTCCATTGCATAGAGCATGGCGTTGAGCATCGCTGTGTATTCCGCAAAAAAGCCAGCATCAATGCCCACACGATAGACGAGTGGACGCTTCAACTGGCCGTTCATCTGTTCATAGCGCTGAAAGAGCGTATCGATGGTTTCTTGTTTCATTTTCTTTTGCAGATAATTCTATGAGGAGAAGTATTCTGAGGGATGCACACTGGCGCCTATCGGCAGCAGAACGTTTCACGACAGACGCGAGAAAAACGGGTCTGGCCCGAGTTTTCGGCGCCATCCCTGCCAAACGCCGCGCGTCCACGCCACTATCTTGTTCCATTTATTGCCTTCCATCAGTAAGATGTAAAGCGGACGCTTCCACACCAATGCCTTTAGGAGGTCGGGGCGCGAAAAGCCAGACTGCGTGCGATGGAGATAGAGCAGATTGCGCGAGATGTAGTAGGTGCGCATCGGGGAATAGTTGAGCGACACGGGATGAAAGCATAGGAAGTTCCGGCGAAGAGGCTGGCCCAAACTGTGTGTCAGGCTGCCTGAGGAAGAGAGCATGATTTTTCCGCCGTCGCGCAAGATGCGGAAGGCATATTCCGTGTCAAGCGTGTCAATGACGAAAGGCTCGAAGAATTGTCCCTCCTTTTCCAGGCAGTTACGCGTGAGAATTGTTCCAGAAACGATGAGTCCTTTCAGCGGCTTCAACGGCTGGCGAGACTGCGCGTCGCGGTTGATGAGCGGACAGAAGGCCCAATGTTTGTCGTCGGTGTCAGCCTCAACGTCGCGCAAGTAAGCCTGAAACGTGCCTTCCTTAAAACGGCTGTCTTGGTCCATCGTGAGCAGATGGGTATAGCCTTCTTTGAGCGCGAGATCGATGGCGGCATTCAACGCCATCGCAATGCCCACATTGCGGCCGCGCCGGTGCATCAACACACGCTTTGCCACTTCAGGCGGAAGCAGACTGTCGACATTACTTCCTCCTGCGGTGTTGTCCCAAAGATAAAGGCCGTCGAGGAAAGGCGCATAGCTGGAAAGGTTTTCGCCCACCTCTTTCGGGGGATTATAAAGCGTGACAATTCCTAATATCTTCATGCTGTATGGGGGAAGGCAACGGGGGTGCCTTTACTGATTGTTTTCAAATTTGAATTAACGGATGACAGACACCACCCGATGACTCTTGCCAACGGATGATACAACTGATTATAATTGCTGCATATCATTAAGGCGCTTATAATAGCCGCCCAAGGCGAGCAACTCCTCGTGGGTGCCACGCTCCACGATGCGTCCTTCATAGAGCACGCAGATTTCGTCGGCATTCTTGATAGTCGACAAACGGTGGGCAATGGCGATGGTGGTGCGCGTTTTCATCAAATGCTCCAGCGCCTCCTGCACCAGTCGTTCGCTTTCCGTATCGAGGGCCGATGTGGCCTCATCAAGAATAAGGATGGCGGGGTTCTTTAGAATAGCGCGGGCGATAGAGATGCGCTGACGCTGGCCGCCAGAGAGACGGCAGCCGCGGTCGCCCACCTTCGTGTTATAGCCTTCTTCGCTTTCCATGATGAAGTCGTGAGCGTTGGCAATACGCGCCGCAGCCTCCACGTCCTCCTGCGTGGCATGCTCCACACCGAAGGCGATATTGTTGAAGAAAGTGTCGTTGAAAAGAATGGCCTCTTGGTTGACGTTACCAATCAAGGCACGGAGGTCCCTGAGCGCAATGTCTTTCACATTGATGCCATCGAGCAAAATCTCGCCCTCTGTCACGTCGTGGTAACGCGGCAAGAGATCCACCAGAGTGCTCTTTCCAGAACCGCTCTGTCCCACAATGGCAATGGTCTGCCCGCGCTTCACAGTGAGGTTGACATTGTCAAGCACATTGGTGCGTCCGTTATAAGAAAAGGTGATGTTGCGGAACTCAATTTCGTCCTTAAGTCCATCCACATGCACTGGATTCGGCGTTTCCTTAATGGGATTCTCCGCATTGAGAATCTTGTTGACACGCTCCACAGAAGCCATACCTTTGGGGATGCTGTATGTGGCCTTAGAAAGGTCTTTCAATGGCTGGATGATGCTGTAAAGAATCACCATGTAGAAAATGAAAGTCGGCGCGTCAACTGGCGGATGATTGGAGAAAATGAGCGTACCGCCATACCAGAGCACAAGCACGATGAGGAAAGTGCCAAGAAACTCACTGACCGGATGGGCGGAAGCCTGGCGAATCGATACTTTGTTGGTGGCCTGGCGGAAAGCGTTGGCACTCTCATCGAAACGCTGCTGCATCTTTCTCTCGGCCGTAAATGCCTTGATGATGCGCATACCGCTCAATGTCTCTTCAAGCTGAGACATGGTCTCGCTCCATTTGTTTTGCGCGTCGAGGCTCTGGCGCTTCAGCTGTCGGCCGATTTTTCCCATCACCCATCCCATCAGCGGGAGAACAACGATGGTGAAGACGGTGAGTTGCCAACTGGTGTAGAGCAACACGCTGAAATAGCACAAAAGGAGGATGGGGTTCTTGATGAGCATTTCGAGCGACCCCGTGATGGAGTTCTCAATCTCGTTGACGTCACCGCTCATGCGGGCAATGATGTCTCCCTTGCGCTCATCAGAAAAGAAACTCAAGGGAAGGTTGGTGATTTTATGATAAACATGAGAGCGGATATCACGAACGATGCCGGTGCGCATCGGCACCAACATACCTGCCGAAGCAAAATAGCACGACGTTTTCAGAAGGGTGGCCGTCACAAGAAACAGACCAATCAGGAGCAGGGTGGTTGAAGGACCAAAGGTCTGCATGATCTGCTGGGTGTAATAATACATGTTATTGACCAAGATGTCCTTCATGGAATGTGCCGCATCGTCCCAAGCAATAAATCCATACACGGTCTTGTCCACCTTGAAGAGGAGGTTCAGCATGGGGATGAGCGACGCGAAAGAGAACACGTTGAGAACCGCTGACAGCAAGTTGAATATCAGCGAGCCAATCATGTATCTTTTGTAGGGGGCGACGTAGCGCCGCATGACTTTAAAGAATTCTTTCATAAATGAAGAGTGAATATCTGAGTACGGATTTCTGTTTGGATAGTTCGGTTTGTTCGGACTGTTGGAAGGTTTCGGACGATTGGAAGGTTTCGGAACACAAAAACGCCAAAAGCGAACATGCTAATTATCAGTATCAAGGACACAACAAGGCTCAGCCGAAGACTGCCCTGCCCGCCGTTTGGCAAGCAAGGAATCAGAGCGCCCGCTGGCTCATTTCCGCCCGAAGTCTGCGGGGATTTCGCCCCACTGCGCCGTTTCCCACTTGCGCAAGGGCATTTCCGAATAGGTATTTGTCTGCAACCAGCGTTCGGCCCTTTCAATCATCTGATAGAGTTGCTCTGTGCGCGGAGTCCGCGCCAAAGTGGTGCGGCATTTCTTCTTCTTGACCCACAATAGGGCGTTGCGGCTGTCGGAATAAATGGTGAGTGGCGTACCCATCTTCTTGAGCAGGGCCAAGGCATGAACAATGGCCAGGAACTCACCGATATTGTTGGTGCCATAAACAGGGCCGTAATGAAACACCACTTGCCCCGTCTTGAGATAAACGCCACGATATTCCATCTTGCCAGGATTTCCCGAACAGGCCGCATCAACGGCCAAAGCGTCGGGTGTCACTTCTGGTGGCAGATGCAGCAAAGAAGTGGGAACTGGATTGGAAACCGCAGAAGAATCGGCTGCCGAGACTGGTGCCGAAGCAGTGTCTGAAGCCGGAGCCGGTGCAACTGAGGCCTCCCCCACTTCTTTTCCTCCATCGGTCTGTTTCTGTTTTATATAGGCTTCCGGCGCTGAATAATAGGCTTCTTCGGCCTCATCGCGCGATGCAAAAGATTTGTAGACAGCGCCTTCAACGCCTTTCACCTGTTGCTCGCATTCAGCCCACGTGGTATAGATGCCAGGAACCACGCCACGCCAAACCACATAATATTTCTGTTTTGCCATCGCTCTGAAAGGTCGTCAAACGCTTGCCCGCCCCTCCGAAGGGAGAAACGAACAAACGTTTGACACCATATATAAGAAGGTGTTCAAAATTAGTTTGATATTACCTTGATATTATAAAATAATTTTGAATACCTACTTATTACATTCTCTCTGGCATTTCAATGCCCAACAAACTCATGCCGAGGCGTACCACCTTGGCAACGTTCTTTGAGAGCACCAAACGGAAGGCCCTTTTCTTGGCATCTTCCTCGCGGAGAATTGAGAAGTCGTGGTAGAACTGGTTGTACTCCTTCACGAGGTCGTAGCAATAAGCGGCGACAGACGAAGGAGAGTATTCCTGTCCAGCCTGGCGCACGACATTGGCGAAATCTGCCACGTGCTGCACGAGGGCCTCTTCCTTAACGGAAAGTTCCACATCTGTTGGCAACTGAGCAGGCACTTCGATGCCAGCTTCGGCAGCCTTACGCAAGATGGAGCGGATACGGGCGTAGGTGTACTGGATGAAAGGACCGGTATTTCCGTTGAAATCGATACTTTCCTCGGGGTTGAAAAGCATGTTCTTGCGTGCATCAACCTTGAGCAGGAAATATTTCAAAGCACCCATTCCGACGATGCGTGCCACCTGTGCCTTTTCCTCTTCAGGCATATCCGCAAACTTTCCGCTTTCATCGGCCGTTTCGCGTGCCTGTCTCACCATTTCCGCCACGAGTTCATCGGCATCCACCACGGTGCCTTCACGGCTCTTCATTTTACCGTTGGGGAGTTCCACCATACCGTAAGAGAAATGCACGAGGCTCTTGCCCCATTCAAATCCGAGTTTGTCCAGCAGGATGGAGAGCACCTGGAAGTGGTAGTTCTGCTCGTTGCCAACCACATAAATCATCTTGTCGATGGGATAGTCCTGGAAACGGAGCTTGGCCGTACCGATGTCCTGCGTCATATAAACGCTCGTTCCGTCGGCGCGGAGAAGGAGTTTTTCGTCGAGACCTTCCTTCGTGAGGTCGGCCCAGACAGAGCCATCGGGGCGGCGATAGAAGATACCCTTCTGCAAACCTTCATCCACCTTCTCTTTACCCTCGAGGTAGGTGTCGCTTTCATAATAAATCTTGTCGAAGCCAACGCCAAGCGCCTTATAGGTCTCGTCGAAGCCCTCATACACCCAAGCGTTCATCTTGCGCCAAAGGTCGCGCACTTCCTTGTCGCCCTGCTCCCATTTCACGAGCATTTCGTGGGCCTCAACGATGAGCGGCGCCTCGTTCTTGGCGCGTGTCTCAGCTTCCTCTTCAGCAATGCCCTCAGCGATGAACTTCGCTTTGAGTTCCTTCACCTGTTCGCGATAGTGCTTATCGAAAGCCACGTAATAGTCGCCAATCAAGTGGTCGCCCTTCTTGCCTGAGCTCTGCGGCGTTTCGCCGTTGCCATATTTCAGCCAAGCGAGCATTGATTTGCAGATATGAATACCGCGGTCGTTGACGATGTTGGTTTTCACCACGCGATTGCCATTAGCTTCCATGATTTGCGAAAGCGACCATCCGAGGAGGTTGTTGCGCACGTGTCCGAGGTGCAACGGCTTATTGGTGTTCGGAGAAGAATATTCAATCATCACGAGCGGCGACGCCTCCGTCGGCTTCACGAAGCCATAATGGTCGTCAGCGTCAATAACTTCGAGCAATTCCACCCATTTCTGAGGAGCCACCAGGAGGTTAAGGAATCCCTTCACCACATTGAAGGCAGCCACAGCATCAGAGTTTTCCTGAAGATATTGTCCGATTTCCTGTGCCGTTTCCTCTGGTTTCTTACGCGAGATGCGCAAAAGGGGGAAAGTCACGAGGGTTAGATGTCCCTCAAATTCGCGCTTCGTCTTCTGAAGCTGCAAAAGGTTGTCGGGCACTTCCTGTCCGTAGAGTGCCTTGATGGCGGCCCGCACGTCGGCGGTCAGTTGTTGTTCGATGTTCATATTTCGTGTCTTTTATTTGCTTACGAGTATGGGATAGTCCACCATGCGGGCATCATTCCCCGCCTGCCTTGTATTATCTGTATATAAAGGCAACATACTTATCCTGCAAAGATACGACAAAAATATCGTAGGGAATGAATTATAAGGGCAAAATAACAGGATGAAACTATAGGGCGCACCATTTTCAGAAACTCAAAAGGCCTCTCCGCTTGTAATACAAACGGAAAGGCCATACAGTAGCGGAGCATTTTAAAGTTCTGCGCATCTCCTACTTCTGATAGAGACAATGATTTCATTCATCATCGCAATCTTCCTGCCAGTTAGTGCAATTCCAACCAGACTCCTGCTTATTTGATAGCTGGTCTGCACCAAGTTCATCTTTCGTTGGAAGGGATGTAGACAACATCAGACTTTCCAGTGCAAAAGCAATGACTTCACTTTTGGGGGATAAATATTTTTTCTTCATTTGGATTTGTATTTGGATTTAATGGAAATGACTATCAAGCTTTACCTAACGAGCACTTTTCTTCCGCCGATGATATAGATACCTTTTTTTGTCTTCATGGCGTTGCGACTTCCGATATATTGTCCCTTGAGATTAAACACAGCATCTGGTTTGCGTGCAGACACTGCGGACTGTATACTGGTCACATTGCCAATGCTCATATCGTCCAGACTAAAGCCGTTGGCGCTCATAGGAGCGGATACAGGTAACGCAAGATAGGCCTTACCAGCTTTATTGATGAACGTTCCACCATTTTCCGCACCCCAGTAAAAACCTATAACTGAGTTCGTTTGAAGATCGTAAGACAATTTGTAATATTTACACAGCGCATCGTTACTCTTAGTCTGTTCATCTTCTAAAGAACCATGCAAAAGATTCCCCTTTGGGCTCTCCTCACCACAGGCTTCTTCATTCATAAAGAAATAATTACCTTGGTTAGACTTAAGCAGAATTCCTGTTTGGGCCGGCACAACACTTCCTTTTTTGTACATATAGTCAATGTACGGAATTTTCTGCTCGTCGCACTTAACGATGGCACCGAGCATTCCTGTTGGAATTTTCACGTCCTTATCGCTGTAAAGCGTAACGTAGCCGCTCTTGCTGAAATCAACGAAAGCACCCTTTGAGGCAAGCTCATTTTCCATTTTCTCCAACAGACGCTGCAATTTATTCATCGTAGCATCCGTCGCCTTGTTATTATCCAACTCTTTCTTGGCATCGGAGTAGGCACGAGCCAAGTCGGATTGCATTGAAAGGCTCAATAATTCAGTTTTGTCACAAGAGGCATAAACATGCAATTCGCTCAAATAGAAGTCACCGACAGAGCTTGCCCCCTTGTCGTTGGTGACGGAAATCACATCTATTATGACATACCGATACGCGTCTTCACCTAACGTTACAGGCAAGAGGAAAGCTTTTCCATCATCGTAAGCATAGTCGAGCGTTACCGCATCACCACTACGTACCCAGGAATTTTTGTCCTCCGGTGTATTGGTGACATATACCTGAACAACTTCTGGATATTTTCCCAACTTGCATTTTTCGCCTTTAACGACAACCATTCTATAATGGTCTTTCAAGTCAAGTTGCAAATAGCACAAATGCTCTGTAGAATTATCCTGGCTCACTTTGGTTCTGAAATACGTGTTACTATTCGCGTCTATCAAATTTTCAAAGGACCCCAAGGATGGATGTTTCGCATTAGAAGTAATCTGAGAAGCCTCCGTAATCAGCCCGTCGCCAGCAACAAAAGGCACACCCTGCCTTTGCGGACATCTGGCTTCCAAATATTTTTCGCAAAGCGCTTTCATCTTGGGGATATTCACAGCGCTGCAAACATTTTCATATGCCACATTCAATTCTTCGACATAAGCCTGCATGATGCCATCATCCATAGAGGAAAGCACTTTGAAAGTATAGCTCATCTGCAATAGTTTCTCCAATGGTTGGCGCACCGCTTCAGGAATTTGCTCGTATGATTCCATATTTTCAATGTTTGACGTAATCTCCGAGACTGCCACTATCGTATTAAGCTGCTCTTCACTTACATCTTCCGTCACATAGACATCATAACCACGGGATTCTGCAACGAGCATCAAACCACCAGCAACGGGAAAAGCGTCTGCATCGTAACCACTCGGCAAATAAACCACGGCCAGATTGCCACATCCGTCAAAGGCATCGTCTGCAATTTTTACGGCTGAAGACGAAATACTTATGGCAGATAAAGAGGAGCAATTCAAAAAAGCATTTCTCCCAATCTCTTTTATCGTCGATGGCATCACTACGTATTGAAGCGACCCACAATTTTTAAAATCTGAAATGTCTGTAGGTATTATATAACCATACGTAGGTCCTTCCGCTTCTATTTTTTCTGGGATAACGGCAAATTCTATGTTCTTATTTTGAGCACTTACGGATGAGCTTTCACCTGTATACCAATAGCGATAATGAATACCATCAGCATAATAACTGTCAGTCATACCGCGCGGCTGAGCATGTACGCCGCGCAGCTGAGCATGTACGCCTACGCAAAAAAATGCCACTGAAAAGAGTATCAGTGTGCGTAATATATTTTTCATTGATTTCATTGATATAAAAATCTGATAAGATAATAATACTAATGCCGTTGACTACATCACTCAGGCCAACAGCAAATAAAAAACCAAGCCTGCCATTATGCAAGCACGCACTAAAAGGAGAAAAACAAGACGGAATTTCTCCCCGTGTAATACCATTATGGAGACATATCTGTATAAGCTTTGCATGCTCCACTGGCTCATCAAGCATTAGTTTCCTATATGAGTTTTTTCAAGACATAAAAAAAGCGTAGAGCCAGTTCTGTTGCCCGTTTCCTCCATAAAGGCCTTCGCATTGCCCTGATTGTCGAAACGAGCAACGCTGAAAGCCCCACGCTGATGCCATATAATACACCCTCTCAGTTTCAAACAAAAAATGTTTGAAACTAACGAGGGCCATATACTATACATCCCATGAGGCGTTCTCGTTGCTTTGTGTTTTTGACAATCAATTTGAAGTTGCGAAGTTCTTATGGAGTCAAAACCAAAGCGTCAGATAACGCCTTTATGTATATCTGCTTACCCCCACCTCAAGCCCAACAAGGGCTTTCTTTTTTAGAGAGTGTAAGCACCTGCAAATTTAGGTATTTATTATGATTCCATCAAGAAGAAGAGGGAAACATTTTAAAACTTCCCTCTCCTTGATGGGATCTATCACTTACTTATTGAAATGCCAAGGATGCGTCCCCTTGAAGCCGCGCAGAGGCGAATTTTGCGTCTGGTCTGTCGGCTTTTTGATTTCGGGATAGGAGATGCGCGTGTGATAAATGGTCTTCAAACTGTCAATCAGCGTGCGCTTGGCATCTGCGATGTCGCGGAACGTGATGGGACACTCTTTGAAATGCCCCTCGGCGAGTTGAGAATCGACAATGCGGTTGACGAGCTGCGTGATGCTCTCCTCGGTGTATTCTTTCAAACTGCGGGAGGCGGCCTCCACAGAGTCGCACATCATCACAACGGCCTGCTCTCGCGTCTGCGGATTAGGACCGGGATAGCGGAAGGCTTCTTCGTCAACGGTCTCGCCCACGTGTTTGTTGCAATATTGTATGTAGAAATACTTGACGAGCCCCGTTCCGTGGTGCGTGCGTATAAATTCCTTGATGACCTGCGGCAGATGGTATTTCTCCGCCAGTCGCAGTCCGTCGGTCACATGATTGATGATGATCTGCGCACTGCGTTCTTCGGAGATGGTGTCGTGCGGATTCACGCCCGACTGGTTCTCGGTGAAGAACGCGGGATTCAGCACCTTGCCGATGTCATGATAGAGCGCCCCTGTTCGGGCCAGCTGGGCCTTGGCGCCGATTTTGTCGGCCACCTCTGCGGCGAGGTTCGAGACCTGCATGGAGTGGTTAAACGTTCCCTGTGCCACTTTACTCATTTTACGGAGTATCGGGTTGTTGGTGTTCGTGAGCTCAACCAGCGTGACACTGGAGGTGAAGCCGAAGAGCTTTTCAACGAAATACATCAACGGATAGGCAAAGAGCAAGAGGATGCCGCCGATGATCATATACACGATGCGGGAGCGGTCGAAGGCATCGCCGTTCAAGCCCTGAGAGAGGTCGTAGCCGATGCTGATGACGAGCCCAACAACCACCACCGCCAAGACGGTGCGCAACAATTGCGAGCGCTCGGTCAGTTCCCGAAGCGAATAGATGACCGTGGCTCCCGTCACGATTTGCCACAACACGAACTCAAACGGACTGTGGAGCGAGAGGGCGGAGAGCAGCGAACTGGTCACAACGGCCATGAATGAGGTGCGGGAATCCATGAAAATCCGCACGAAAATCGGAATGAGGGCGTAAGGAACGAGGTAAACGCTATAGAAATGGTGGGCCATCATGAGATAGGTGATGATGGGGAACACCGTAACAAACGAGAACAGCAGGAGCACGCTGTGGGGCGAGGAGAAATAATCGCGCCTGAAGAGTTTGAGATAGGTGAACAGCAAACTGATGAGGAGAATAACGAATATCACCTGGCCCGCAAAAATAAACCAATAGCCGCGCGAGGGGTCCATGCGCTGTTCGCTTTCTTTCTTGAGCGAATTGAGGATGCGCACGTGCTCGGCGTTGACAATCTGCCCCCGGTCGATGACGAGTTGTCCGCTCTGCACCATGCCGATATTGTCGGACACCTGCGAAAGTTCACTCTGCAATTCCAAGCGGTTTTTGGCGGTATCGTTTTTCACGTTGACCGCCAGATAGTCGTTGAGATTGCATCCGCGCAGAGACTCCTGCGACAAGGCACCCTTGTCGCGGTTCAAGAGATAGTCGTAGGCCGTTCGGATGGTGAAGAAGTTCTCCACTTCTCCGGTCGTGGCCTCTTGTCCTCTGATGAGCCTCAACGCATGAGAGTCGCCTTTCAGAAAGCCTTCATAGTCAGACACATCCAATATGCCGCGAGCATATATCTGCCGCATATTTTCAACCAGCCGCGGGAGATAATAGACGGGGACGCCACGGAACTTCCCGGCATAGAAATCCTTGCGCAAAGCGGCAATCTGCTTTTCGGCCACAAGGGAATCTACGCGATAATAGGGCACGAACTGCCGCACGACACTGTCGCGCTCTCGCTTCACCTCGTCGTCGGTCTTGTAAATCACGAAATCGTACGAGGCAATGAGCTGAGGATAATGCCAGGGCTTGTTGAGCTCATAGACATAGCCAAACTTGCTCTCTCTGGGCAGAAAATAAATCAACGTCACGACCGACACCAGGAGGGTACAGGCCACGGTCAGGAAACTTCTGCGGGAGAGGGTTTGCCAAATGGATTTGGGTTTCATGTGCTGGATTATTGGTGTTCGACAAATGATTGGGCAGGGGCTACGCGTTCAATGCCACCTGCAATTGGAGAAGAGAGACGCCCCGGCCGCAGCAAGAGGATATCATGCTGCGGCCGTGGATTCATACACTGCGGCTGCCCGACACAAGGCCGCCGCCAACCGCTTTCCGTCAGTCGGCCAGCGGCTCGAGCATCGTCTTTAGTTTTTCAACGCCGCGCGAAGCCACGTCGCGGATAAATTCCACATGGCGTCGCACCGGAACATTTACTTCTTTGGGGTCGATGAGAAAGACGGGCACTTCTGGACGGGCATAACGAATCAGCCCAGCAGCGGGATAGACGTTAAGCGAGGTGCCGATGATGGCAAAGACGTCTGCATCGGAAACGGCTTCTGCGGCCTTTTCGAGATTGGGGACGGCCTCGCCAAACCACACAATCCACGGGCGCAGCAATGAGCCGTCGGCCGCCCGTTCTCCATGTGCCACTTCAATGTGCTCTGGAGTGAGGGTCTGTATGCAACGGGGATTGTCGGGGTCGCGCGAAGAGCACACCTTTAGCAATTCGCCATGCAGATGGATGACTTTTGACGAACCTGCGCGTTCATGCAGGTCGTCGACATTCTGCGTCACGACCGTCACATCAAAGCGCTGCTCCAAGTCGGCAAGACCATAATGCCCGGCATTGGGCTTAGCGTCTAAAAGCTGACGGCGCAGATGGTTGTAGAAATCCGTCACGAGATTCGGGTCTTCCATCCATCCCTCGGGCGTTGCCACTTTCTCCACGGGATATTTCTCCCAGAGACCTCCGGCATCGCGGAATGTCTCAAAACCGCTTTCGGCACTGATGCCGGCACCGGTCAACACTACCAATTTCTTCATACAGAAACGCTTTTAAAAACTTCTGACATTCTGGCTTTAAAAGTTCCAGACAATAGCCAGCCCTTCTTTCCTTCCTTTATCTCAACGAAATCTTCTCGCCAAACGAGAGGTCGCCAGCGTCGCCGAGTCCCGGCACGATATAGGCGTCGTCGTTCAGCGCTGGGTCAACGGCAGCCACCCAGAGCGTGACATCATCGGAGGGGAACACCTTCTTCAGATGCTCGATGCCCTCTTCAGCGGCAATCACGCAGCAGATGTGAAGTTTCTTGGGCGTTCCAAGACGCAGGAAAGTCTTGTAAGCCAGTTCCAAACTGCCGCCAGTGGCCAGCATCGGGTCAACGAGCAGGAAGGTGGAATCCTGCAAATTCGGCGCAGCCATATATTCGAGGTGGATGCGGATGTCCTCGCGCTTGCCCTCTTCGCGGTAAGCGGCCACAAATCCGGCATCAGCCTGGTCAAAAACATCGAGAAAACCCTGATGGAATGCCAGTCCGGCACGCAACACGGTTCCAACAACGATATGGTCGTCATACGTCGGCACGGGTTTCACGCCCAGCGGTGTCTGCACCTCCTTCAACGAATAGCTCAGCGTGCGGCTCAGCTCATAAGCCATAGCATGGCCGATGCGCTCCAGATTGCCTCGGAAGAGCGTACGATTTTTCTGATAGTTAACGTCGCGGAGTTGCGCCATATAGCAATTCACCACTGAGGGCATTGTACCTAAATTTACGATTTTCATACGAAAGATATATTTGATATTGATGATTTTCGCGGAAGCGCCATCCCGAAAAGAAACAGGCGCCATCTGCGGTGTTTTTACGTTTCTCACTCCAAGGACATTCCTTATCTTCTGACTGAAGTTTTCGGAGCATCCATAATTTCCCGACAAATGTAACATATTTTATTGAGATGACACACAACAACACGACAGAAAGCACCCTCCACGGCCCACATTAGTAATGACCACCATTACTTATTTGCCATTCCAGCCTGTCAAATAGCATTACGCATGTCATAGGAAACAAAAAAAACGGTTAAGAATCCCCGAAACGGCAAACAAAAAAAGAGAAAAACTTTTTGTGCGGAATCTTTTTCGTAAATTTGCTACCGCCTAAGCGAGGTTCAGCAGAAAGAAGCCACTTGAAATTATCAGTTCGGGCAGCCACCTTCTGCGGGCCCAAAAAGAAATTCACGTTTTAAAACATATCAAAAACATTATGGCAACATTAGATTTAAGCAAGTACGGTATTACCGGCGTGACTGAGATTGTTCACAATCCCTCTTACGAGCAGTTGTTCGAAGAAGAAACCAAGGCAGGTCTCGAAGGTTTCGAAAAGGGTCAAGAAACTGAGCTCGGTGCTGTCAATGTAATGACCGGTATCTACACTGGCCGTTCGCCTAAGGATAAGTTCATCGTAATGGACGAAAACTCCAAGGACACTGTATGGTGGACCAGCGATGAATACAAGAACGACAACAAACCTGCTTCTCAGGAAGCTTGGGCTGCCGTTAAGGAAATCGCAAAGAAGGAACTCTCAAACAAGCGTCTTTTCGTTGTTGATGGTTTCTGCGGTGCTAACAAAGAAACTCGCATGGCTGTCCGCTTCATCGTTGAAGTAGCTTGGCAGGCACACTTCGTTACCAACATGTTCATCCGTCCGACGGAAGAAGAGTTGGCTGCTTTCGAACCAGACTTCATCGTTTACAACGCTTCTAAGGCTAAGGTTGAAAACTACAAGGAACTCGGTTTGAACTCTGAAACTGCTGTTGTCTTCAACATCACAAGCCGCGAACAGGTCATCATCAACACTTGGTACGGTGGTGAAATGAAGAAGGGTATGTTCTCTATGATGAACTACTACAACCCATTGAAGGGTATCGCTTCTATGCACTGCTCTGCCAACACCAACATGGAAGAAACCAGCACTGCTATCTTCTTCGGCCTCTCTGGTACTGGCAAGACTACCCTCTCAACCGATCCTAAGCGTAAGCTCATCGGCGACGACGAACACGGATGGGACGACGAAGGCGTCTTCAACTACGAAGGTGGTTGCTATGCTAAGGTTATCAACCTCGACAAGGAAAGCGAACCCGACATCTACGCTGCCATCAAGCGCAACGCCCTCTTGGAGAACGTTACGGTTGACGCTAACGGCAAGATCGACTTCGCTGACAAGAGCGTCACTGAAAACACCCGCGTTAGCTATCCTATCTACCACATCCAGAACATCGTTAAGCCAATCAGCAAGGGCCCAGCTGCAAAGCAGGTGATCTTCCTTTCTGCCGATGCTTTCGGCGTTTTGCCTCCTGTTTCTATCCTCTCTTCTGAGCAGGCTCAGTATTACTTCCTCTCTGGCTTCACCGCTAAGTTGGCTGGTACAGAGCGCGGCATCACTGAACCGACTCCTACTTTCTCTGCTTGCTTCGGCCAGGCATTCCTCGAATTGCACCCAACGAAGTACGCTCAGGAACTCGTTAAGAAGATGGAGAAGAACGGTGCCAAGGCTTACTTGGTGAACACTGGCTGGAACGGTACTGGCAAGCGTATCTCTATCCGCGACACTCGTGGTATCATCGACGCTATCCTCGATGGTTCAATCGACAAGGCTCCGACCAAGACCATTCCTTTCTTCAACTTCGTAGTTCCAACTGAACTTCCTGGCGTTGATACTAAGATCCTCGACCCACGCGACACTTACGACTGCGCTTGCAAGTGGGAAGAGAAGGCTAAAGACCTCGCTGCTCGCTTCATCAAGAACTTCGCTAAGTACGAAGGCAACGAAGCTGGTAAGGCTCTCGTAGCTGCTGGTCCTCAGCTCTAATCAAGCATATCTTAAACAGATATAGTATATAAGGCGTGCCGGAACATCCATTTGTTCCGGCACACTTTTTTTGTCTCAAAACGTAGGGTGTTCAAAATCCAGAAAAATTAAGGTTGGCAGAAAGGCGACAGCGCCCTCGCAGCGGAGATTTGCACTGGCCCGCATAATCGTCTGTTGCGGCGCCAGCATTGTAGCTCACTTTG